>JAABUT010000068.1_pt1 | contig 191967 bp, 194 predicted proteins | sample 5559281 | NCBI WGS metagenome assembly JAABUT01 (sample SAMN10711880, study PRJNA513359) | rock metagenome | isolation source: Antarctica rocks | place: Antarctica: Victoria Land, Ricker Hills nord | collected 2016-01-04
TAACGTCTCTATATATATTTGACGTTATTGCTCGTATATGTTAATATTTGCATCTTTTGTTGATGTTCATGTATAGTGCAATTGCGGTACGGTGGCCATTTCCAATACTTTAAAGCATCACCTCGTATTGATGCCGCAACTTGCGGCTCTTTCACTGCTATTACTCGATCTACAAGTGACATCAATTCTCAGATATACGCTTGTCTTGAATATTATTATTATTATTTATTGAATCAACCAAAGTCCTTTCCAGAGAGTCCAATCGTTGTCTTTGAATGTGACTTCGTGTTTGATTGTAGAAGTGATCCGAGACCCTTCCATTCCCGGCCAATAGCAGTGTCAGTAGTTCAGCCTTATGGCTTCCTAGAGTCGTACCATAGTTCGTTACGGCATATGGCTATCTTTGTATCTCATCAATCCCGTAGAGGGACGATGTTTCGAAGTGGTCTAAGAGACAATTCTGTCCTACAGTGGGACAATTCAAGCCATTTCTGAGTATTCCAACCGTCCAGACCTTGAGCCCTCAACATCGGCACAATGGGTCTGGGGGTCTTAGAGCCTTCGAGATCAGAGCAGGTTCCAGGTATGATATGCATTGCAAAAGCATTGACCCTGTTGCGATGCTAAGCATCTCTTAGGGACGTCCTACGTCCTTGACGATGCCAGTCGACCTACTCGACCTGGGGAGATCGACGCCAACTTGAAGTATGACAGAAGTGGTCCGGTACCCATCATACTCGTTCCTCAGCCGAGTGATGATCCCAACGATCCTCTGGTGAGCGCAGGGCCCCATGTTTGGGAATGCTAGCTGATTTAATATAGAACTGGCCATTGTGGAAGCGCGACGTGATCCTCCTTATATTATCCATTATCTCAGTAATCGCATCGACCTTGAGCCCGTTGCTCGCCGCGAATACCGTTACCTTGTCGTTGTACTTCGATCGAGACTTCACACAGCTAGCATTAGCTACTGGATATCATCTGTGTGGCGTTGGAGTAGCAGGCTTCTTATCTGTGGCATCAGCAAGGGTTTGGGGCAAGAGACATTTGTACCTCTTGGGAACCATCCTCATTATTATCAGCAGCGCATGGGGCGGCGCCAGTGGGCATAGCTATAAGAGTCTATTATGGGCGCGAATCATTCAAGGGGTTGGGCTTGCCCCTTTTGAAGCCTTGGTGAATGCCAGTGTTGGCGACCTATACTTCGTTCATGTTGGTTCACTTGGAAGACTTTGTCTCGGAAATATGCTTAATTCCTCCAGGAACGTGGGAAGCGCATGGCATTGTCCAACTTGGCCCTTTTCGGCGGAGCTTTCTTTACTCCGGTAAGCATTCGCTCTCTTCTGATCATTCCCTATTATATTCGGCTCTAAAAGTTCGTGTAGGTACTCGTTGGAAAGATCACTCATACCATAGGTTTGTCATTCATTATATACTATTCTCTCAAATGATACTAATATCATCCGGTACTAGGCTGGCAATGGTCTTTTTATTTGATTGCAATCGTCGCAGGTGCATTGCTACCACTCATCTTCCTCTTCGTTCCTGAAACAGCTTTCCGAAGAGACAGTTCGTTCAATACGGATTTGATCGGCGAAGACTCCGTTCAACATACGATTCAAACTGGCCAGGGCCATGAGCTCTCCGCTAACGGCACGCCTAGAAACGGTGATAGCCCAGATGCAAGTGGTCCGGTTTCGTTTGAAAAACAACATGGAAAGATTGGGAAACGTCGCTTAACGCAACAAGGGCAAGATGCGATCCCCTGCAGAGTTAGCTTTGCCCAGAGTTTAATGCCTTTCAATGGCCGCAAGACAGACGAGAGCTTTCTGAAGCTCTTATTTCGCCCTTTGCCGCTCTTTTTCCACCCGGCAATCTTTTGGGCTTGTCTCATACAAGGCACACTGATTGGTTGGACGGTTATGATAGGAGTTGTACTCGCTGCAATCTTCCTCGGTCCACCCGTAAGCATTATCTTCATAGCTAGGAAGCGTCTGCTAATCACACGTTAGCTGTGGTTTGATGAAGTAAGGACCGGCTATATGTACACCGGCCCCTTCGTTGGAGCGATACTTGGCTTCATCGTTGCAGGCGTACTTGCAGATTGGTCTACCAAGCTTATGATCCGGCGTAACAAGGGAGTCTACGAACCAGAGTTCCGTATTGTGCTGGTTATACCACAGCTCATCTTTGGCTGCGTAGGTTTGTATGGTTTTGGGGTTACGGCTGCTAAAGTTGGAAAATATGGTTGGTTCTGGCCTGACTTTTTCTTTGCACTGGAGGTAATGGGGATGGTGTTGGGAGCTGTGGCAAGTGCCTTGTATATCGTGGATGCACACCGTAAGTCAACATCTCTGCTTTTGAGCCTGTCATGTGTGCTGACCTGGCCCAGGTGAAATTGCCGTTGAGGCCTTTACCTGCCTGCTCATCTTCAAGAACATGTTCAGCTTCGGCTTGACCTGGAGCGCCTATACATGGCTGGTCAAAGCAGGTATACTGAAGACGTTTTATATAATTGCAAGCATTCAGATAGGCATTTGTTTACTGAGTATCCCCATGTGTGAGCCAACTCCTTCACTCCGTTTCAGGGCTTTCATTGCTGACTAGTAGCCCATGTAGATATCCTAGGCAAGAAGAATAGGTCTTTCTTTAACCGGCATGATATCTTGAAAATGACTCATCTATGGTAACGAACTTGGAAATCTGGTGTCATAACGGCAGGGCGGTATGGGTATATGTTCATATAATTAATGCCCGAAATTGTTGCACATATCGTGGTTCTAGAACCCTTGTTCTTGCTCTTCTCAAAAGGCTTTTCAGAAGATAATGGAAGGTACCTCTCATACAAGGCAACGTCTCTGTCTCAGTGCCTGGAATGACCGCACTCAACAGCGGGATTCGTAGAACTCTGATAGTCTTAGAACGGCATGGTACCAAAAGGCTCGGTCTCTTCGCATGTCACATCAGGCAAAGAGGGATGTGTTGCAGATCGAAGCATAAAAATCCGATTAAGTTGGCGGGCCTACAGCTATCGTGTAATGGCCTCCTGTGATAGATACGTAAGGACCACCAGTGAAAAGCACAGAGGTAAACAAGACAGCTTTTTGTAGTTTTCTGGTGATACTCAGGTGACCGAACGCTTTACCTATTCGGGCCGAGGGGCTTTGGAGATTGGTCGCTAAACTTTTCGCGGAGGCTGCTGAACCTCACTTCACTTCCTTGGAAACCTTTTGCGACTTGTCAACCACAACAATCATAGCAAAGCCATCCTTATCCTTCTCTACTACACCCATCTCAGGCTACAAACAGCGTCATTGCATTCAAAATGACGAGCGAAGTAAGTTGGTGACGCGCCTATCAAACAGATTGTCGTTCATATCACAACAATGTGTTTCATTTGTCTATTTGCGGTTGAATGACAAAATGGCTGCGATAACTGACTTGATACTGTGTCCCATAGCGTGAGAGGTACATTCATGATACTGCTATCCGTGCATAGTGATGGCGATCCTAATGACCCAACAGCAAGACCTTCCTTGCGAGGCTATGTGAGCAAGCTGAGCGTTACGATGGTAAGCGCCATTACATGGATATAGGTTCGCTTTGGATACAACGCTAATCCGGCATGGCAACAGAGATGGTTACATATATGAAGGTCGGTAACCATACCTGCGATCGTCAAGTTACATGCTAACATCTCACAGGAAGTCGCGAAGGTACCACTACCGCCTCATGCAGTTGCTCCTTGTCAAAGAGGAACTTGTTAAATAGTATTAATACTCAATGTAGATTGGTGGTGAACTTACCGTTGATGAGCGAAACCTACTTTCAGTCGCGTACAAGAATGTGGTCGGGACTCGACGTGCTTCCTGGCGCATAATCTCGTCTATTGAGCAGAAGGAGGAATCCAAGGGTTCGGACAAGCATGTTGGTACCATCCGCGACTACCGTCAGAAGATCGAAACCGAGTTGGAGCGTGTGTGTCAAGATGTTCTTGACGTATTGGACGAATCCCTCATTCCCAAGGCCGAATCTGGAGAGTCAAAAGTTTTCTACCACAAGATGTATGTTACCATTGTTTTGCAGGAGTACAGTCTTGTTAGGGGCCAAATGCTAAGTAAACTATCATTACAGGAAGGGTGACTACCACCGTTATCTCGCAGAGTTTGCATCAGGCGAGAAGCGCAAGGTTGCTGCAACTGCTGCACATGAGGCGTACAAAGTAAGAAAGCCTTGTCTCAAACGCGACTTTACCATGAAACTCATGACTGTGCAGAACGCTACTGATGTTGCGCAAACTGAGTTGACTCCTACTCACCCTATCCGCCTCGGTCTCGCGCTCAACTTCTCCGTCTTTTACTACGAGATTTTGAACTCCCCTGACCGCGCCTGTCATCTAGCTAAGCAGGCTTTTGATGACGCTATTGCCGAGCTTGACTCACTTTCCGAGGAATCCTACCGTGACAGCACTCTTATCATGCAGCTACTCCGCGACAACCTTACCCTTTGGACATCATCGGATGGCGGAGACGCTGAGGCTGCGCCAGCTGGAGAAACATCGAAGGAGGCTGAGAAGACAACAGAGCCCAAGTCCGAGGCGCCTGCGGCCACGGAGGCTCCTGCCGCTGCTCCCCCTACCACCGAATCTTAAGCAAAATCTCGCGCGCTCATCGACTCATAGTATCGTTCTGTCCTGTATCAAGCGTTTTGGCTATGTACACAGCGATGTATGGGTCATGATGATCGCATGAGGGAGAGGAGGGAGGGGAGGTCTGAGCTATGGACCTTAGCGAGGAGTCTCAGCACGACAGTCAACGTTCCTATTCACCCTGCAAACATGTTTTCTTAGTCTTCCGGATTTAGCTTTGTCTTTTGCGTGTGTGGTAGAAAGTCGATGGTGTTTGTCGTCAGCTCAATCGGCTGAACTGCAGAGATGTCTCTTTCACAGGAGCGTTGTCTGAGCCAAGGAATCCTGTCTTCTCATTGAGACTTGTTCTACATAGGGAATGCAATGCAAGATCGGTCTCTACCCATTCAAACTTCACCAGCATTGCAGCAGTGACCCTTTACAAAAGAACATTATCCCACTTATAAGGTAGGGGGACAGAGTGTTTTGGGGGCCGGGTCTCAGCAAACAATCACTATCCAGACTACCGGGCAGGCCTTATGTGACGTCTCTACAAATCTGTGTATCCAGCTTAGTTTACTCCCCTTTTCTGTAAAATTGACAAGTCCGATCTGCGATTAGGTGAAGCCGTCAGCCTTGCAAGAACATTCCCGACAGAAAAAAATAGACTTCGCCTAGCGCTGGCTGGATGAGAAAGCACATCTGATAAAAAGATCAGGACACGTCTTTAGAATTTTAGTACCACCGAATGATTTTCTCAACAACCATCTTTTAAGTCGCTCATTGAAGCCTGGAGCTGTAGTTATATTCCATTACCTTAGACTTTCCATTCCCCGCCCATTCGAGGCCTTCTGCGGAATAATCCATAAAAGACCAGTACCGCATCTGCAAGATGGAGGCTGCCTACCTCTCTACGCCAGAAGAAGCTTTGAAGCATTTCCAGGTGACAGAGCAGAGTGGCTTGAGCGGTCCTCAGGTACAGGATGCCCTGAGGAAGTATGGGCGAAATGGTACTGTATACACATGAGATCTTAGTTGATGGCGAAACAGTACTGATGGAGTTCACGAGCAGCTCTAGAAGAAGACCCGGCTACACCACTTTGGAAGCTTGTGCTTGAGCAATTCAAAGACCAGCTTGTCCTAATTCTCCTTGGTTCAGCAGCTATTTCGTTTGTCCTCGCGCTCTTTGAAGATGGAGAAGGCTGGACGGCATTTGTGGATCCGTTAGTGGTCAGTAGCACTCTTACTGCAAGACAGGACAATACTGACACGTCCCTGGTGGACAGATCCTGACTATTCTAATTCTCAACGCCATTGTTGGGGTTTCACAGGAAAGTAGCGCAGAGAAGGCTATTGCTGCACTGCAGGAATACTCAGCGAACGAAGCCAAGGTTGTCCGCAATGGAGCTGTGAAACGTATAAAAGCAGAAGAGCTTGTGCCTGGAGATATCATTTCAATCGCTGTAGGAGACCGGATACCGGCTGATTGCAGGCTGCTCTCTATTCAAAGCAACAGCTTTCAGGTCGATCAGGCCATCCTTACTGGCGAAAGCGAGAGCGTTGGGAAAGACACCAAACCTATCCAGGATTCCAGGGCTGTAAAACAAGACCAAGTCAACATGCTTTTCTCTGGAACGACTGTTGTCACTGGTCACGCCTTTGCTCTGGTCGTCCTGACCGGAGCATTAACGGCCATCGGCGACATTCATGAGAGCATTGTCTCCCAGATCTCAGAGCCTACCCCACTGAAAAAGAAACTCAACGATTTTGGTGATATGCTTGCAAAGGTCATTACTGTTATTTGCGTTCTTGTTTGGCTAATCAACATTCAACATTTCAATGATCCTTCGCACGGTAGTTGGGCAAAGGGAGCCATCTACTATCTAAAGGTAATTCTGTCTCTTATGGTTCGTGAAGAAGAAGCTGATCAGGCCATAGATAGCGGTATCTCTTGGTGTTGCTGCAATCCCCGAGGGCTTAGCCGTTGTTATCACAACCTGTCTTGCTCTTGGGACCCGGAAAATGGCCGCTAAAAACGCCGTTGTACGAAGCCTGCCATCCGTTGAGACTCTCGGAAGCTGTAGTGTCATTTGTTCCGACAAGACTGGCACACTTACTACGAACCAAATGAGCGTCAACAAGATAGTATTCCTCAATGAGTCTGGTTCAGACCTGGAAGAAATTGATGTGGAAGGAACGACATTTTCTCCGGAAGGAGGCCTGTTATCCCACGGTAAACGAGTTGAAAACCTTGCAGCATCGTCGCCAATGATCATGAAAATGACGGAAGTCGCCGCGTTATGCAATGAAGCTCATCTATCGTTTGATGCAAAACATGGTACATTCCACAACGTGGGCGAGCCTACTGAGGCAGCCCTGCGCGCCCTCGTAGAGAAGATTGGTACTCCAGTACCAGCCTTGAACCAGCATAGAAGTCGACTACCATTTCAAGATACGCTACACTACGCTAGCAAATACTTTGAGGACAAGAACCCCCTTCTCGCTACATACGAGTTCTCGAGAGACCGGAAGAGTATGTCTGTACTGGTTGGCCAAGGCAACCAACAGCGTCTTCTCGTCAAAGGGGCTCCGGAATCGCTCTTGGAGCGATGCTCCCATACCCTTCTAGGTACCAACGCCACCAGAGTTCCATTAGATAAGAAACTCGCAAAGCTCCTTTCGGAGGAGGTTGTAGAGTATGGCAACCGTGGATTGCGTGTTATCGCACTCGCGAGTATTGATCACGTATCATCGAATCCTCTGTTAAAGTCGGCTAAAACGACGGAAGAATACACTCAAATAGAGCAGGGTATGACCCTGATTGGACTTGTGGGCATGTTAGATCCTCCGCGACCAGAGGTCCCAGCTTCGATTCGAACGTGTAGAGAAGCAGGAATTCGGGTTGTGGTGATAACTGGCGATAACCAGAGTACCGCCGAGGCGATCTGTCGCCAGATCGGTGTCTTTGGCCAGCATGAAAATCTTGAGGGGAAGAGCTTCACTGGAAGACAATTCGACGCCTTGAGCGATAGTGAGAAGCTACGAGCAGCCAAAACAGCGTCCCTGTTCTCGAGAGTGGAGCCCACACACAAATCGCAGCTTGTTGATCTACTTCAAGCGAATGGTGAAGTTGTTGCGATGACTGGTGATGGCGTCAATGATGCCCCAGCACTCAAGAAATCTGACATTGGAGTTGCTATGGGATCAGGTACAGATGTGGCTAAGCTGGCATCCGACATGGTTCTTACAGATAACAACTTCGCAACAATCGAGAGCGCAATCGAAGAAGGTAGATCCATTTACAACAACACCCAGCAGTTTATCCGGTACCTGATCTCGTCGAATATTGGAGAAGTGGTTTCCATCTTCTTGACCGCTGCTGCAGGTATGCCGGAAGCACTGATCCCAGTGCAGCTACTGTGGGTGAACCTTGTCACGGATGGTCTTCCAGCCACTGCTCTATCGTTCAACCCCCCGGATCATGATGTTATGCGCAGGCCACCGAGGAAGCGCGAAGAAGCTCTTGTAGGAGGGTGGCTTTTCTTCAGATACATGGTCGTTGGTGTATACGTTGGCGCAGCAACAGTGTTCGGATATGCCTGGTGGTTCATGTACAACCCAGAAGGTCCTCAGATTTCGTTCTGGCAGTTGGTATGTTGGTTTGGAAGAGAATTTTGGAGCTTGCTAATGACAATCACACAGTCTCACTTCCACCAGTGCTCCTCTCAATTCCCCGAGATTGGTTGCCAAATGTTCACGAATGATAGTGCTAAATCCGCTTCGACTGTCTCATTATCAATGTAAAATTCAGCTCCCATATGTTGCGCGTCTCCGCTAACTACGTTATATAGCCTGGTCGTCATTGAAATGCTCAACGCCATGAACGCGTTGTCTTCAAGCGAATCTCTCTTAACACTACCTCTCTGGGATAACATGATTCTCGTGTACGCCATCAGCTTGTCCATGGCGCTCCACTTTGCGCTACTCTACACCCCGGTTCTGCAGTCTCTATTCTCTATTGTGCCACTAAACTGGAATGAGTGGAGAGCAGTGCTGCTGGTTAGTGTACCAGTCATGTAAGTCGACCCTAAATCTACGCAAACAAGTACACGGCGCTAATTGGGTGACCAGATTCATCGACGAAATCTTGAAGTTCTTTGAAAGAATGCTTTACCTACCTAAACCACTGGAGGTACGGGCGAAAAAAGAGTAGATTCTTGATATGCATTAGATATAGATGGCCGCTAGTAGAAAAAGAAGGCTTGTAAAAGTAGCGATACTATGGTCTATGGAGCAAATCAGAACGTGTCTTAGACGAAGTACTCAGTGCCTTGCATATCCCTCGAGCTTGAGTCAACAGTAGAGAGTATATGTCAGTGTATTGTAAAGACTTTGACGAGATGTGGATTTGGACGAATGAGTATTGTCATGACTAAGCCAGGGGGCCTAGGATTCTGACGCTAGGAAGTGCCGAGGTTCGGCGTTTAGTGACGGAAGTTCTATGTTCAAGCGTTAGTAAATAGAAATCATGGCGGAGGACTTACTACATGTCAAAACAGGTCCAGCTGCTTGTCCTGTGTTTGCTGTTCAGCAAGGACAACGGCTGGCGACTGTTCTTGGCGCCCTGCAATGGCAATGGCAATGGCACTGAGTACCTTGGCTCGAGCCTCCTCCGTCAAAGCCATAGATGCGAATAGCTACACTGCGGTCTTTCCTGAAGGGTGGACCATCGGCAGGGGTAAGACGCTTTGTTATCAATCCAACTCCTCATCTTGCCCTGCTCACGTATCTTTCCAGTTCCTCATGGCGGCTTCGTGGTCTCTTGCATCCTTTCGACAGCTAGCCTGCACTTCAGCACAACGCTTTCCTCCCAGAACCAACCTCACACGATAACCCTCTACCTGACCTTCCTCCGGCGCACCTCCATCGGTCCGGCAACTATCACAGTGCAGCACTCCAAACTTGGCCGCCGCACTTCCACAGTTCATGTCGCCCTCTTCTCAGGACCTCCAGACAGCCCCCCATGCGTCGTTGGTTATCTCACTCAATCAAATCTGCATACGGAATCCGGCATTTCTCTTCCAATACCGAACACAGTCTCACCCTCGCCATTCCATCTTCTCTCGACCGCAGCCCTGCGAGCAAACACTGATCCGAACTGGGTCCTCCTGCACCCAAAACCTTTCGCCTCTTTCCGCAAATCTTCTCAGCATGCCAAAATCTACCTCCCTCGGAGATCGGTCGCGCAAGCGCTCGTGGACGAATGGATGTGTTTCGAGAAGGAAGGGGAGCGCTTCACGAATGAGTCCCTAGGGTATGTCGTGGATTCATTCCCACAAATAGTGGAGAGGTACAGCCCCGAAGAACTAGAGCGAGCAATGGGACACGAAGCCGCCCCAAAGAGTGCTCCATCCTCTACTACAGGACCAAATCCAGCTCCCGGAAACCAGCTCGATCGTAGCAAATGGGCCCGCTTCTGGTATCCGACCATCTTACTTAATCTCGAAATCAAGAAGGCTCTGCCTCCAGAAGGTGCGGAGTGGTTGTTTGTGAGGGTGCGGTCCAAGGTGATAAGGAATGGGAGAATGGATCTTGATATTGTGGTTATGGATAAGGGTGGGGATATTGTGGCATTATCACAACATGTCGCGCTCGTGTTGGGGGCTGAGCGAAATATGAATAGAACGGAAGGTGGTGAAGGAAGGAATAAGCTATAGCGAGCATGTTCGCAGACGACTGGCTTCGGTTTCGTATATTGGAGAACTAGAGGTTGGAGGTGTGAATGAGATATTTCGCAGAAGTGAGGAAGAGGAAGAGGAAGAGGATTTGGCGTAGTGAGAGAAGCCAGTGGGAGATTCCTCTCAGATATTTATCCAACCGAACTCACAATATCTACCAAGACTACCATCATTCTAGTTGTAGGGTCTTGTGTTGGTTCGACGCTCGATTGGATTAGTTGAATGCATCCATCTGCCTCCCGCTGCCGAGAAAATCCAAACGGCGGCTCCGGGAAATTTCGCAGCGACAAAATGCTGATCCCACTTGCCTGTGTGACTGCAATGCAACCTCAAAATCCAAATCCTTCAATCCTGAATTCCATCTATTTCTGTTATCAACCCCAATGCCATCGATGTCCTCACCGTCCTGCAGCGTGTCATATATCCCGACCAATCTAAACTCCGCTCTTCTCCCCCGCCCTCCACAACGGACCAAGTGCGGATAGCTTCCCACTCGGAAAACTCTGCGACATATGCCGGCTGTTAAAACCAAGGCTGAGCTGCAAGCACAGAAAGCCAAAGTCAGTGTCTTTCCTCCTGCTTATTTTTCGCAGAAATCCTGCGCGCGTGGTCGAATCAAGACCCTCTTGTGAAATGTTTGCTGACCCATGGGGATTCACTCCAGCTTGCCAATTCCTACCATGACCTATTAGAGTAAGGCTTGCGTCCGAAGATGACTGAGCTTGATGATAACACATCAACAGAGAATTCTCCTCGAAAGAACTACGATCCGTTGGGAATTATACATTGGGCCGCCTCATAGGCAAGGGATCGTTTGGCAAAGTTTATCTTGCGTCGCATAAGCTCATCAATGGCTCCAGGGTAGAATAGTGTCTCGGATGCTATCTCAAAAAGGCAAAGAATAACGTTATCCAGGTGGTGCTCAAATCCGCAAAGAAGGACGACTCCAACCTCGCTCGAGAGATCCATCACCACAGACAATTTCTGCACCCACATATTGCGCGGTTATACGAGGTCATTGTGACAGAAAACCTTGTTTGGCTCGTTCTCGAATACTGTCCCGGTACTTAGAAACTAGTTCAGGATGTTGGACCTCTGCTGAATTACTTTAGGTGATGAACTATATAATTATCTCCTCCGCAATGGGGCAATTCCCTATGAAAAGTCGCAGAGGATCTTTACTCAGCTTGTCGGAGCTGTAGCTTATGTGCATGGCATGTCCTGTGTCCACAGAGACTTGAAGTTAGAGAATATACTGTTGGACAAATCGGAAAATGTTAAACTCTGCGATTTTGGCTTTACTCGCGAGTATGAGGGCAAAGCCAGCTATCTACAGACGTTCTGCGGGACCATATGTTACAGCGCACCAGAGATGCTCAAAGGCGAAAAGTATGCGGGAGAGAAGGTCGATGTTTGGAGTCTCGGCATCATATTATATGCGTTGTTGACTGGGGAGCTTCCTTTCGATGACGACGATGATATGGCAACGAAACATAAGATTCTTTCAAGTGAGCCCAGATACCCGGACACCATGCAAGCAGATGCGAAAGATCTCATTACAAAACTCCTGTCAAAGCGGCCGCTTCATCGCCCTTCAATAGCAGACATCCTGACCAGTCCATTCTTAGCGGAACATGCGCCTCAACAGCAAGCTATCCTAAAGCTGACTCAACCTCTACCGTTTACCACAAGTGTGGAAAAAGAAACGCTAGACCGGATGCGAAGCGCCGGAGTTGATATAGATAAAGTTATTGAGAATGTACTTGGTCAACGTTGTGACGCTTTAGCTGGGTGGTGGGCTCTCCTAATCGAAAAAGAGGAACGAAAAGAGAAAAGAAGAGAACGAAAACGAAAGGAGAGAGAAGTTGAGGCTAAAAGCATGCGTAGGATCAGCGCTACCAGCAGTCGCCTCGAGCGAATTGCGGCGCCCTTGAAAGAGGTAGATGAGGAAGGAGTCCCGCCAAACGCTGCTGAGGCATCGAGAAGTAGAGGAAGGCGCGAGAGGCGTAGTATATCGACTCCTCAGCTTGTTCTACCCGAACTCCCTCGACTGCCAGAAGGCACTGCTCTTCGTTCACCTGGATCACCCACTCCACCCCCGCCTATAGAAAAGGACCCCGTCCGATCCGTGAATTCTTCTCGGCATCGGCCGCCTCTACCTCCTAAAGAAAGGAGGAGATCACGGGGTAGTACGCTTCAATTGGTGTATCCGAATCCAGATCTCTTAACGCCTCCGAATGGCAACTTCAAAGAGCGGGCTAGACGACGGCATCAGCACGCTTTCATCAATCAACTTGCATCTATCAAGCATTGGTTCATCGACTCGGCAAAGAGGGCCAAATCGCCGTCACAAAAAAGCGAATCCTCAACCCTTAAAACCCCCCAAGAACGAAGAAGTCCAACCGAAGCCCGCCGTTCAACCCCAAAACTCGACCACCACCGCCAGTCCAACTCAACACCCACCCCAAGCCAAGCCAGTCACACAACCCACACCCCTCGCCCCCGTATCGCAACCCCTCAACACCGCTCCTCCCTTTCCCCTGCCCCGATTACTCCTCATTCCTCCTACCGCCGCTCAGCCGGCCTTCGCGGTCGCAAATCAACTTCCAGTTCCGTCTCCTCCATCCGCAGCATCCACCATGTAAATACCCACTCAAAAGCCTCCTCGACATCCTCCACCACGAACTCCATTAATTCCTCTGCCATGGGTACCAAAGCCACTGTCATCCACCACCGCGCCTCCCCACACTCTTCCGTCAAAGTCCTCCCCGCCACCCCAACCCTCCCCGCTTTCCCCTCCAACATCCGTCTCGTTCGCGGCGCTCCACCAAACCCAGCCATGTACGACGAATCCTTCACCCCCGGCTTCGTCTTCGCCAAGCGCAAGAAAACACCCTTCCGCGGCCCCATGCTCACGATCGGCACGCCCCATTCCCCGCATCCCAGCATCAGCGGTAGTAGCTCCGTCAGAAGGGACAGCAGCGTAGGCGCCAGCAGGAGCGTGAGCGCGGCGGGAAGGAGGAGCGGAGAGATTATCGAGGAGGAGGACGAGGATTTCGAGGAGGTGGATGCGTTTAGTCCCGTTCCGGCAGAGGCGGAGGAGACGATTTGGGAAGGCAAGTGGCCGAGTGCGGGGGAGGAGGGGGTGCTGGAGGCTACGCCGACGAGAGGTGGGTATACCCATCTGGAGTGAAGAAGATGTGCATATCATTGTAGAGGCATACTTGTTCTTTTTTTCGTCTCCGTCTTTTCCGCTATTGCTGTGTTTTAGTTTTGACAACTGCTTCTTTAGAGTAGGATTTGGGATGTATAAGAACGGGGATTTGGGTGTTAGGGTTTTTCTCCAAAATGTACATGTTTATTTATATCTTGATGGGAGATGGGGGATATAGTCCATCATATCCGAGTTATCACAAACCACCCCATGTCCTCAATTGTTTGAAAGACTTACGTGGCAAAGCCTCAATTGTGCTAAAATATGCCGTGTCATTTCGAAGCTATGCTATGCTATGCTATGCTATGCAATGCTATGTTCTCTTTCCTCCGAAGCTACATACAACCCCCTTAAGGTACAGATCTCGTTCCTCTTACTCGCTCGCGGCTTCGTGTTCCATGGCGCTCGTCGGAAAGTGACCAGTGCCGGTACCGATGCTGGGTAGAGAGCTTCCCCCCGGAAGATCATCGTGTGATATTTGCTAAATGCTGTGCCAATATACCGTAAAAAAAAGCCATAGCGCAGGAGCAAGGCACGAGGCCCCGCCCCGCCCCGACCCGCCCATACCATACCACAGACCCTCTTCAGCGCTAGGAAAGCATATACCCACCGCTGCCTCCGCAACCCCCCCAAATCCACACACTAACTGCCCCGAAACAAAAACTGCATATCTTCAGGTGTCAACTTCTCCATCGCAACCTGATCGTTGTTAATCGTGCCGTTAATCATATTCGCCTTCTTTTCCTGCAGCATCACCATTCGGCTCTCGACGCTGTCTTCGATGCACAGGCGCGTGATGACGCAGGGCCGTTTTTGGCCGATGCGGTGGCAGCGGTCGGCGGATTGCCATTCGGCGGCTGGATTCCACCATCTGGTGTGGGGTGGGTTAGTTATGAATAAGTTGGGGGAGATGGGGGGACGGGTGTTACTGGGGACGGGGTTGTTAGGTGGCGACTTACGGGTCGATGATGAAGACTCGAGAGGCTTCTGTTAGATTGAGAGCCACACCTCCTGCTTTTAGCGAGACGAGGAAGACCTCGACGTCGGTGTTTGTCATGAAATATTCAATTGATTTCTGGCGCTGGGCCGGGCTCATGCTACCGTCGAGCATGACGGTGTTGAAGCCCGCGCGACGGAGACGCCATTCCACGAGCTGCAGCATCGAGGTGAATTGGGAGAAGACGATGGATTTGTGGGTTTGTTTCTGGGAGCGGAGCTTGTAGAGGTCATAGACAAGCATTTCGATTTTGGTGGAGGAGGTCCAGTCCTCCATTTTGATACGGTTGATGATAGAGTTCTTCTTTACATGGTCTTCGTCTTGCTCGATGTCGGGCTGGTCAAAGTCGATGGCCAGGGGAATGTGGCAGCGTGGACAATCGGGTGCTGCATCCTCGAAAGATCGAACGTAGTCTTTGGCGCATTTACGACAAAATTCGTGATGGCAGCGCGAGCGGATGGGCTCTTCGGCGGTCTCGTCGCATATGCTACAAACCAGGACATTCTGTCCACCATCGGCGTGTTTCTTGAGAATCAAATCGGGGTGGTTGGCGACTTGACGCATTTGCATGATAAGACCGAAGATGTTGGCATAGTTGTTGAGCATGACACCTCGGCTTACATAGGTGTCAAACTGCCGGGTGGTATTGGACATAATGCTGGAAGAAAAGTCTCGTTCGATCTCACCAAAGAATTCGTTGTGGATAATAACCTCCTTTGGTGGAAGTTCCATTGAAGCTGTATGGTCCCGCTTCATACGCCGCAACATGATTCGGTCCGTGATGAGACGAAGTTTGTTGAGTCCTTCACGGCGGAGCTCAGGATCGTCGCCTTGGGTAATTGGATTCAGAAGTTCCTGGTTGAAGATTGAGACATGGCTGAAGCCACTGTGGCTACAAGTGGTACACATTTTCTTCTCATCCTGCGACCAATGAAGTTCTGCGCAACTGCAGCTTTTGCAAAAGTAGCAAGCGAAGGGTTTAATCTGCAAAAAGCGGAGGAGTGAGAAGAACTCTCCAATGCGGTTTTGCACCGGTGTACCAGACAAACACCATTTGTAATCTGCTTTGAGCGCAAAACAAGCTTTGGCAACACCTGTGGTTCGACTTTTGATGCTGTGAGCTTCATCCAATATCAATCGGTGATATTTGATGGCGTGGATCTTGCTGTTTTCTTTGACAAGGCCATCATCACGTTTCCAGCCCTTCGATTCCTTGCGATAGATGGACTCGAGTCCAGCATAGGAGATCATGATCACATCGTGAGACCTTAGGCCTTTCATGGTCATCTGTTTGATCTTGGGATTGGTGTTGTGGTAGACGAGCACCTTTAGTTTACCATTTGTATACTCCTTGATCTCATTCTGCCATTGCATAAGTGCTACTGGAGGCACTACTACCAGCGTTGGCTCCTTGGCAGGGTAGTCGGACATGATGAGAGATACTGCTTGGATAGTCTTGCCCATCCCCATCTCATCACCTAGCAAGCCACCTTTCCACTTGGAGTTTTCTTGCTTCATCATCCAATCTAAACCCTCGAGCTGAAACGATTTAAGCTTACGGGTGATGGTTTCCGGTTGTTCGGATTGGGTGGGAACAATGACAGGGACTTCTTTAAGGTCAGCCCACATAGTCAGGATCTCCGGATGCGCTTTTTCTAGTTTTGCCCGTTCTCGTGCAGACTGTTGCATGTCAGTCTATGTCAGTCTCTGACTAAACAGCCAGGGATAGAGCTACCCGTGAGTCCATTCCCCTTTGCATACGCTGTCGCCAGTTGTTAACACGTTGTGGATTCTGGCGGCGGGCTCTCCTTGGCACCGATGATTGATTCGTGGGAGTATTCGTTGGAGCTGTAGTCGCTGCTGCTGTGTTTAATGGGGCAGGCAAAAGGATGTCTTCATCATCATCAATCTCTTCTAAGCTATCAAAATCAGCATCTGAGTAGGTAAAAGATATATCATCAGAGTCGTCGGTATCCATGACTTCTCGTGACGCCTTGGCTGTAATAGACTGCTTGGCACTCTCTCGAGCTGCCCGAGTCGGCAAAGATGGACGACTATTCTTCCTATAGCTCTTTGTCTCGGGCATGTCGACCTCATCCGGATCTTCCTGAGGTACATCAGAGAGTATAGAGTCTTCGTCAGAGTCGTCGACCAAGCTCCTTGGTGTGTTCCTAGGCCTTCCACGCTGTGGCACCTCCTCTCCATACTCCTCTTCTTGCAACGCCTGAGCGAGTAGGGCATCAGCCTCCACAAGCTCATCTACATCCTCCCGCTTACGTTTGCCTTTCGTGCTGGTCATGGTTCTTGTATTTGGGAGCGTTCGTCTAACATGATTTTCCAGAGGTTTCGACAACGAACCTTTGCCAAGCGACTCTGCAGGTGTGACAGCGGCACTCGTGGCAGGTGTGTCGTATTCGGTTGATCGGTCGCGGCTGGTCGATAGAACCGAACCGATCGATGAAGGGCTCTGTGAAGGTAATACGCGTCCAAGACGACCTCCAGATGCACTCGCTCTCGAAGTCGGAATGGCCACCTCCTTCAAAAGGGTTTTCGTCTCTTGTCGCTGCGTTGGTCGTCTCTTCCCAGCTAGCCCATTGTCCCACCCCCCGTCCTCTGAGACATTCGAATTTTCAAGCCCATCATCGAAAGTATCCCCCACAAGCGGTTCACTAAGCAGATCATCTGCGTCCGAGCCCATATTTATGTCGTCGCTATCTGCAATCTGTTTCTTAGACATTGTAGATCTACGTGCTGAATGTGGTAGGCCTGAACGTGTTGATTTTGCTGCCTTGCAGATATCTGCCGGTTTACGCATAGGTGAGGATCCTTGGATATTTCCTATCATTGCTGTTAGTAAAAGGTGTGTGAGTGAAGCAAATTTTGATATACCAGTGCCGCAAGTCTTCGGTTTGGATGCAGTGGCTTTCGCAGTTGAACCCTTCGGTCTGCCCATGATGGCTAGTGGTGAATACCAATGATTACAGAGGTAGACTTTGGCGTGTAAAAGAAACTAATAGTTAATGTGCGGTCGTCTTGTAAACTACATAGACCGAACGTTGTGATCAACCGCCAAGCCTTCCTAAGATGCCAGAGAGCCTTTGATTTTAGGAGTAATGGAGTAGAAAGGCTGACAGATGCCGCCAGGACCCGAAGTGTGAATGTCAATCTTTCTATTGGGCGCAAGGACTATAGAAGTGAAAGTTGACTGTAAACTGGTTCCACAAAGGGATGAAAGTGATTTTGCCACTTAGGGAGACGCGTAGATCGCGAAAAATCCAAGTCGCGATCTCGGATTCTAAAGTGCTCGCATCAGATCTCGACGCCACTTGCAGCAGGCTTCAGTTACTTGGAAAGTTTGATGCGCCTCACTGTATAGTTATCTGGAGGTAGGCAACTACAAGAACACACGCTCGCAGCTCTGTAAGCTCAAGGAATATACACTTCAAGCACGATGTAGGTGTTGTCCCTGCGGCTCGATTAAATGTACGCTCTGGCTAATTCAATCTAGGTCTGGAAGACGAGCTGCAACAAACGGCATCAGGGGCCCGTAAGTCAAATTTATACATCAATCTAGTCTCTGGCGTTTTCTATCAGGTCGGTTGCTGACAAGTGACAATCGCCGCACCAGACAATCAGCGTTGACAGACTTCTTAGCAGTAAGCCGACCCATTATTTATTTGCTCTTTGTCAAAGGATCAAGCTAAAACTATTATAGTCAAACAACATCTCTGCTGCCCAGATCGCCGCCACTCATGAGCAACGTCGAAGGACCGCTCAGCAGGCTGCTGAACAAGAAGCGGCCGCAAATGGACAAACAGTCGAGGCCGAGGAGGAAGATGAGGAGCGGGTGGAGACTGCAGCTCAGAAGAAGAAGAGAAAACGTCAAGAGGAAAGAGCCTTGGCCAAGATCAAAGACAGTAAAAACTTTAAGCGGCGGAAGAGGAATAAGCAGTGCGAATCAGACGACAACGACGACGATATTGCATGGGGCATGTACACGAAGAGCCAGCCGCTGCCTGGTCAACTAGAGAATTGTGAGCTTTGCGACAAGCGTTTCACCGTCACCGCTTACAGCAAGACTGGTCCGGACGGTGGTCTTCTGTGTACGAAATGTTCAAAAGAGCAGGAAGCCCAGAAGAAGAAAGACCAGAAGCCAAAAAAGCAGGCTGGAAGCAAAGAGAAACGCCGCGAAACACAAAGTAAGCTGCTGGATGGTATTGTGCAGACCGGCTCCAAAACCTTACAGGATCTCTGCATCGAGAAGGTTGCCAACAATATCCACGAGGTGGATGAATTCGGCGATTTACCGCAGTCTTTACTTCATCAATTGAGCAAGATTTTATCGAGAAAGCGTGTAATTACGCCCAGGACGCTCGATCTGTTCCTCCGTCCCGACCTCGACACGCTCGATCTCTACGACTGCGGAAAACTCGAGGTCGAAGACTATATCAGGATCTTCTCTGTCGTTCATAACATCGAAAACCTTAACCTCCGAAATGCCGGCCAATTCAAAGACGAGGTCATCGACTACATCCTGGAGCGCGATGTTCCACTCAGAAACGTCCAACTCGAAGCAGCCAATCTCGTGTCTGACGAGAAATGGGGCGCGCTCTTCGAGAAAACCGGAGACCGACTTGAATCTCTTAAGCTAGCATGGCTAGACTACTCCATGGACGACGACACCCTCATGCACCTCATCCGCTTCTGCCCCAATCTCAAACGCCTCAAATTAAAGAAATGCTTTCGTCTCGGCGACTCAGCCCTCCGCGCTCTCTGTGAACTCAAATCCCTGCAACACCTATCCCTCCGCTTCCCATCATCAACCTCCGCCTCAGCCCTCGCGTCCCTCATCGCCTCCATCGCCTCGAACCTCCGCACCCTCTCCCTCGAGAACTTCTCCGACGCCGACGACACCGTGCTCTCCCAAATCCACTCCTCCTGCACCCGCCTCGAAAAACTCCGCTTCACCGAAAACGACTACTGCACTGACGCCGGCTTCACCTCCCTCTTCACCGCCTGGCCCAACCCCCCTCTCACCTCCATCGACCTTTCTAGCAACCGCTCAATCGACTACACCAAACCTGACGGCCCGGACGACCCCACCGGCCTCGCCTCCGCGGGCTTCGCGGCCCTCATGACGCACTCCGGGCCCCGCCTCGAGCGCCTCGACATCTCCTCCTGCCGCCACATCACCTACGCCACCCTTGCCACCGTCTTCGATGGCAAGATGCTGTACCCGAACCTCCGAGACATCAACATCAGTTTCCTGACGCGGTTCGACACGGCGGTTGCGGCGGGCTTGTTCCGGAGTTGTCCGCTGATGGCCAAGGTGACGGCGTTTGGGTGTTTTAATATCCAGGGCGCCGCGGTGCCGAAGGGGGTCGCGCTGATTGGGGTGCCGAATGCGCAGGATTCGATCGTGCAAGAAGGTGGGGGGTGGGAGTAGTGATTTGGGTGAAGGGGCTTGTGGAGTGAAGGAAGGATATGGTTTAGCAGAGAACATCGTGAGGTGATTTTTATTGGCGCTCAAGGGGGCTGGGCTCTGCTGCATAACGCGGAGGGGGGGGGGATTGCATGGTGGAACGGAAACGCTATTGAGCTATGTATGTCGACAACCGGCGACCTTGGCATCTTATCTCGAAGGTAGGATACATACAGTATAATGAAACTGCCTCTTGCGTATTCGCAACACACACCTCACACACCTCACCCCCTGATTTGACGTCTGACTTTCTTTTCGAGGCGGGGAAGCTAGATACCCTCTGTAGGTAGATTCGTGCTACTTGGAAATATACATATATCCTGATGCCAAAAAACGTGGGTTTATCGATGCCTATCAAAAAGCCCCGTCCGTACCCCCGAGTTCTTTTTTTTCCCGAGGCTCTCTCTCCCCGTGTTCTCTCGTATCCTCATCCCCTATCTTCCTAAAAACCCCCTTCCCTTCTTTCATCCCTTCCTCCCCTTTGGCATTTCTTCTCCCCCAAACCCAACCCCCCTCCCCAACTTCTCACACCCACATCCAACATTCCACCCTTGTTGTTCCAACACCACACGAAATCCTCCCCCTCTCTCCTTTTTTTCTTCCCGGTTGACCGCGTACAGATATGGGGAATAATACGCAGAACAACGGAAGTGAAAAAAACGGGAGCAGGGAGATGTCGCAAGCGGGCTATATGGATAGATGTACATTGAATGTGTTGACTGCATTCTAGGCGTTCTATATCTGCATCCTTGCCCCGTCCTTGCCCATATAAAATCCAGCTGCCTCAGGACGCCGCGAGGTTCTTGGTTGTTTGTTTGGTTAGGGGTCCGGTGCTTGGGTCGTGATGGTTTAGTGAGGAGGGGAAGTGGTTGGGATTTTGAAGGGGTGGGTGAGGGTTTGGGAGGTGGTGGGGGTTGGGATGATAGCTGGCGGGCAGTTGCCTCTGCACCTTCTCGAACTTCTCAGTACCCCTTCGCACTTCATCAACCCTCCCTCTCGCGAGTCAACACACCACAGCCCGACCTCGTCCACGCGCCGCTTTCCATGATCTTTTCATATCACAACACACTTCGCTCCTGATGCCCTTCACTTCACCCCCGAATCCTCAGCACAATACTCTACAATCAACCTCTGCAGATCCAACAGCGTATACGGCTTCGTCATATACCCATCCATGCCGACCTCGCTCGCTCGCCCCAGCGCGCTATCCGTCACATCCGCACTGACAGCCAACACCGTAACGCCCGGCTTTCTCCTCGCGCGATCGTCGTCATCCTCGCCCTCCATCTTCTCCCGCTTCTCCTTTTCCATGGCTAGGATCTTCTCTGTGGCTTGGTAGCCGTCCATTGTCGGCATCCAGAGATCCATGAGGATGACGTCGATGGGTCTTTCATTTCTTGCGGCCCGGTCGATGCTCATCTGATGGACTGCTTCGGCGCCGTTGTGGGCTTCGTGGACGGTGGTGTAACCGAGTTTGGAGAGCATGTTGACCAGGAGCTTGCGGTTGATTTTGTTGTCTTCGGCAACGAGGAAGGTGAGCGGGTATTTTTTCGCGAGATTGCGGTCATGCGTGGGGACCTTTTTGGTCGAGGGCCGGCGATGCGGGGGACTCGTGCGCTGGGAGAGACTGTTTCGGCGGGAAAGGGAGGATGGCAGGAGGGGCGATGTGGCTTTGGCTATTGACGTTGGCTCGGGAGTTTTGCTCACAGAGGCCGTCTTTCTTTGGCGGGGAGGCCGCTTTTGCTCCACCGAAGATCTGTAGCGGCTGAAACGATAAGGTGTAGGCAAGTCCTCTTCCATGGAGCCCCGAGATCGTGAGGGTGTGCGAGCTGGGGTATTCGATCCGCTGTTTACATCTGTTGAGGATATGGGCACTCGAAGCTCGAATTCGGATCCGCGATTTGGCCCAGTAACATCGGATCTGACGCAGACCAAGTCCCCTCCAATCCTACGAGCAAGACCTTTGGCAACCAGAAGTCCCAGGCCAAGGCCTTCTTTTTGCCGAGTGAGAGAGTCGTCTTCGCGAGAGAAAGGCTTGAATAGGTAGGGTTGAAAAGCTTGTGGTATACCGGGGCCAGTGTCAAGAACGCTGATTACAATGTAGCGCGATTTCAGGCTGAGACCCGCCTTTAGTGAGACCTTGCCATGTTCTGTGAACTTGATTGCATTCAGAAAGACGCAGGAGACCAGCTTTGCAAGATCTCTCTCATCCACTGTCCCTCGTCAGTATCTGAGCTGGGAGATTTTGTGGGAAAAGCTTACCAAATATCGTCTCTGGTACTTGAGGGTTGACGGACCACTCAATAATCTTGCTACGTGCGTCACCTCCTGCGGTTTTCGACCTAACTTCAATGATTTCACCATTCTCGGTATCTTCAGCAACTGCCGAATCAGGCCTGCCTCCTACTCTCAGTGACTCATTAACAATTAGGTGCAACAGCTCGCGGATTCTAGTATGTCGAAGACCTGGGGTAGGAACGGACTCGTTTTCAGACGTCGATTCGGGATATAGCATGCCAGGCGGGTTGAATTCGCTCGTTTTGCTTGAGCCGCCAAGGATATCATCAGTCTCTTCGACAGCGGATCTTAAGGATGCTGTACGTGGTGAGATATTACGATGCGGAGATTTCTTAGATGGCAAGATCCGGTGTTTGGCGGCTGGCTCAGCATTACATTTAGCGGACGCATGCCTTCGTCGCTTGCTTCGCTTGAAAAATATACTGTTTCCTTCAATGACTATGCCTGGCCGCTTCTCTGCCGTTGATTGTGAAAGATGGGCATCCATGCTCTCATCATCGTTAGGAGGTATAGGCGTATCAGGAACTTGCATGTTTAAATCATATGCATGTACAACATTGTCTGCAGCTTCTACTGCTCTTCTCGAGCTGTCTGGTAGCAAAGTCAGTACTCGCAATAACCTCTAAGCACCCCATCATTCTTACCTTGAACCACTTCAATGTTGTCACGCAACGTCTTGAGGACTTTTCGCACCACAGCGTCAGACTGGCCTTCCAAAGATTCCTGAACTGTAGCGTGCATGACGTCTAACATTCCCACAACGCCTTGCATTGGCGTCCGCAATTCATGTGACAAGCTTCGAGCGTACGGCTTTAATGATTGTGCCGCGGTAACCGCCTCATGAGGAATCACTTTGTCCGGCTTATCCCCTTCCATTGGCTTACGAAAGCTCTCGCCTTCGACCAGACGTTCATTGATCGTGTCTTCTAGCGAATGCAGCAACATTTCTATGAATGCCCAACCCAAGTCCAATTTTCCTAGAGCTTGCGTAGTCCACATCATGCCGAAATGTGCGAAACATTTACCCTCCGCGAATAGCGGAACCCCAAGGTATGCCTCCGTTGGAAATGGAAAACTGTTGGGATTGTGCGTGATGAATTTGGGTAAATTGTTCGGAATCAAAAAGACCTTGTCATGTCTCATGTGGTGGCAGGGCGCGCCGTAAGCCAGATATTTATAATCTCTATGAAGACCCTGGAGTTTTTCGCCGTCATTGTAGTAAAACGCTACCCCAAGCAGACAGGAACCGGGTTCTCCTATTGGTGGCATCTCCACCGCAGAGTCCTGATCATCGACCAGTATTCGTTTCGCGACAAAGCCATACTGGGCGCCTGTTATGCTTGTCATGCCCTCCATTAACAACCGCCAGAAATCGTATGTTGTGGCCCTCCTCAATTCTTCCTTTAGATGGACCAGCTTTTCCACCGCGTTGTTCTCAGCAATCGAGTAATGCTGCCGAACATTCTCACGAAACCCCTCGTCCCCATGGTGGGAAGGGATACCCGGTGTTGGCCCTGAGACGCATAGTGACGTCCGCTCCAACATTGTTGCCAGGCGGCTGCACTCCTCGTTCTTCGCCATGTTCAAGATAGTACCGAATTCGTTTCCAAGCTTAGAAGTGTGTTCTGGGTCAACAGTGGACCTCTTCAAGCTTGTGCACCGACTGACAGGCTCTGACGCTTTGGTTCGGATATCATACTTGTGCAGGGAAAGCGGTACAATGTATGGCGACAATATTCACTGGGGCATTGGTCATATCAGCTCTCCGTTGGACTCCGCAGAGGATTTTTGAAAGGACACTTACCAAAGGCAGGGCCAGTCAAAGGAAACCTGTAGAATAGCACCTACGTTCGTTCCACCAAGGAAACGCTCGTCACAGCCCAAAAAGATAATGTCTTCAAACTCAAAGAGCGGTTGATGTGGAGCATTCGAGATGATCGACGGAGACAGGAGTAGCGTGGAAGGTAGAGACAGTAGTGACAGTAGTATGTACAGTTAAGTATCTTAGCAGTAGTAGCAGCAGTGACGCTGGCAAGAAATGTGCTCAAGAAAGAAGACGCGGTCGGAGAACGGTCTAGATTCGCATGGAGGGAACCAAGACACTTCGGACGTCAAAGTCTTCCTTCATTGGGGATGAATCTTATTTTTAATTCTAAAATAATAATAACAATTGCACTTGAATCAGTTGTTGAACAGCAATAGCAACAGCGATCTACGGCGTGCGCACGACATAGCACAGCCCCGGAAATCTTCATCGTGAGATCCATTCATATCCATATCACACATCGGACGTGATTATTTTTGGTAGGTTTGAGATACTGCCTGGGACCAGAGGGGCAGCCTTGGGGGGGGTCACGGGGGTGTCGGGGGGTCAAGTCCTGTGGTACACACAGTAGTAAGTACCTAGCACGAGTAGTTAAGGTAGGTGGCACGGGTGGGTAAGGTAGGTACCTAGAACAAAGTCCGGAATCTGGACTGAAGTTTAGCGGGACATCGGCTTTTAAGCTTTCCCCGCCCATTGAGTTCTAGAATCTACCTTAGATGAGGCCACTATCGACACAATGATAATTGATGCCGAATTGCCGTTTGTTTCACTGGTCACACCCAAGTCACCGAGTCATCGTGCAGCGTGCTTGGCTGATTTTGGGCTGATTTAGGCTGCTGCAGGGTCAGCGGCGGCCTGTTGCTTCTTCGAACCTGGAACTTAGGCTGGAAGCCTGGAAGGAAGATGGGCCAAGCTTAAAGCCTTGAAAGGGTTCTGCCCCCGAACCCCTCCAATGGACGACCTCTCGAATCAATGCAGTTCCCTTAGCGATGGAGGGGGGTTGGCCCTTTGGAATCCTCGATAAAGCCCACATCGTCACTGTGCATTAATGTGCAAGCTGCATCGTGATGTGGAAAAGTACCAAACCTTCCACCAGATTGCTTGCCTCAGCGGAGCATCTGGCATGCTTTTTGGCCTGCCCGTGATCGCCTAGGCCGTGCAGAGATCGCAAGGAAGGTGTCGTCAAAGCCTGGAACTCATGTTTGCCTTGCCGCTCAAACCATCGTCGCTCTCGCGCCTGGTGATTAGGCTCAGCAGGTGTGTCTGGTTGGTACCCAATGATCCACTTCTTTGAGGTGCCTCTTCTCGCTCAATGCATAGGTAGATAAACATTATATCTGAAGCATCTGGAAAGTATGAAATGCAGAACAATGTCATGTTTCATATTCGCTCTACTTCTTCTAGGCTCAGCAATCTCGGGAAACTGCACTTCCTTCCCCAATTTCCCCAATTTCCCCAATCTTACGCTGTTTGGTTGAGATGATGCGACTCCCTGTGGCAGTCCAGAACATTTGGAGCGTCTGTGCCCAGTCTTTGTGATCCAACTCGTTTATGCGGTCGTACAAACATCGTGGAATACCGCCACACTGGTCGTTCCGGGTCTCTTTCCGCTGCAACATAGCCTCTGTCACAGATGAGAGGCATGACCTTGGTACTGCTTGGCTTGGACATGGTTTTTAGACGTAGGACAGCAATGTCCATCGTGTGGCGTCTGTTCGGGTTGATTATCATCCGTGGGACAATTACTGTATCCTGCCCTCTGGCTTTGCAGAAAATGTGATGCCCTTAAAAGGCAGTCATTTGCGCTGCTCCACGCTCACTCTTTTGGCCCAATCCTAATTGTGATGAGATTCATTTGCTGTTTCCTTGACTCATATAAATAACAGGCTCACCGAAGTGAAGTGGATTGTCTGCTTCTTCAGACATTGCTGAGGTATCCTACCGTACATACGTTTCGAAGATTCAATGGATATGAAAGGCCCAGAGATCGTTACGTGTAGCCGTTATCTGTAGATTGATTAGACACAACCTCTCATTCATCCATCCCTCACGGAGATACGTCTGAGACAGTTCATCGGCTTTCACGGGTATTGTATGCAGCGCATGGTAATATATCGGAAGCTTAGCTATACCAGTAAAGAGAAACAGTACGTTTCAAGAACCGAAGCTCGTGAGTTGTGAATCGTTGGGAGACTATTTCGTTTCCTTTAGGGCTCGAAAAACTCGCTTAACACATACGCTATCCCATAACCGCCTTAGTAACTTCCCACACCCGAACCTCAATATCTGGCAACCTTAACTCATACCTAAGCCATCACCAGCATCGACGACACGACGATGGCGGTCAAACAGCGTAGCGGTATCGCTATTGGGCTGAACAAGGGCCACGTAAGTTCACCCATGGTGCAACTGGAACTCCAGCTCGCATTTACCTCCCTCAGAGGAAACAGCATTGACAGTCACCTGGAATAGAAAACCACTCCCCGCGAGTCCAAGCCCCGTATCTCACGCACCAAAGGCCACTTGAGCAAGCGTACAGCTTTCGTTCGGGAAATCGTGAAGGAAGTTTCTGGGTACGTACTTGTACTGCGCTTTGCACAACCACAGCCAATGCCACATCTGGAGCTTGGGTATCTGTCTAAAACTTCACGTTCATGAAAATTTACACCAATATCTCCGCCTCTACACAAAGGCACATCTTCTCACCTTCCTTTCCTAACTCCGAGGATAAATCCCACGACCTTCCATCTCCGTCCTCACTCCTCCAAAGCCATTTCATCGTTCCCCAATTTCGCTAGAGAGAACCCCACAGCTAACAAGCATCCCCAAAACCAGCCTCGCACCTTACGAACGCCGTGTCATCGAACTTCTTCGTAATAGTAAAGACAAGCGCGCGCGCAAGCTGGCAAAGAAGCGAGTACGTTCTCACCCCATGCTCCACAGACCTCCAAACAGCCGGATCAGAGGCAGTAAAGATGGGGCAACGAGTTGGGACGAAGTGGGCTGATACTTGTGTGAAATCTACAGCTAGGGACGTTCGGACGTGCAAAGCGAAAGGTTGATGAGTTGCAAGGGGTGATTGCCGAGTCGAGGAGGGCAGGGCATTAAGCTTGGAGGAAGAATACTGAGGATGTAACTGCGGGTGATTCGAGAAGTGGACTTGCGCGCTAGGTACGAAACGGATGTAGCAAGCAAACTCATGGGCTTCGGAAAAGAGGGTTCAAACGTGGTATGCAATGCTGAACTGGTGCTACGCTATCTTGGAAATCTTCCAGAACACCACGCTAAAACTCGCTCATGTCCGCTAACCCAAATTCATCCTAAGTACAAGACATCTCTTGTCAGTTGTCACGGTGCTATGCTACATATCATCACGATCATAAATCGACAAAACCTCGACATATCACTTCTTCCCCGGCAACTTCAACCACTTGGGCACTCCCCCCTTCCTCTCCTTTCCCCTCTCCTCCTTCCCCAACACGTTTCCGCCCTGTGCTGGTTTCGCATCCACCTCTACCCCCTGCGGCTCCCGCACCTCGATCTCCCTAGCTTTCTCGGCAAATTCTGGCTTTAGTACCTTGCCTCCTCTTGGGACTTGACCACCGTCCCAAATAAAATTTACAAGGACTTTACCCGTCATACCAAGACCGGATATAAGTTTTGCGGTGCTGTTCCTTGGTATGGTGATCGGGCCTTTTGCGGAGGTGAAGTTGAGGAGGAAGGGTTCGTTTTCATCGATTACAAGGTGCTTTGCATGGTCGTATAAGGTGAGCGCGGTATCGAGGTTCGTAAACGTAGCAAGAACCTGGGTTTGGTCTGGAAACCGCAACTTAATCTCCACCTCTGTGACTTGAGCTCGTTTTTGCGATTCGGCTTTTTCTTTCTCTGCAACTTCGGCGTCGGTGGGTAGGCGTTTGTTTTGACCGTGGGTTTTGAGGCGGGAGAGGTGCTGTCTGGCGTGATCGATTGTGGGCTCGTAATCGTCGTCGTTGTAGGCTTGGCGGGAGGCATGGGGGGTGTTAGATGATGGAGGGGCAAGGACTGAGATAGGTCTTTGGTTTGGCCCCGTGATTGTTGAGTCCGTGGGTAAGGAGGGGGTGATGGAGGTTGGTTGTGGTTCGGCATTAGCTTCTTGGGTACTGGGTTTTTGAGGGACCGGCTCCATTGTTTCGTCGTCGACCCGAGGTGATTTTGGTTCGGGAGAAGGCATGTCTGCATCCCCTTCGGGAAGTATCGCCTCCTCCACTGCTGGCACAGATTCACCAGTTGACAGGCTGCTGGCATGAGCTCCATGTGCGCCATCGCCAGGTTGGGCTTCTATTGAAGCAAAGTATTCTTCAGTCTTCGTCATAGCTACCTCTAGCGGATTTTGTGTTATGCTGAAGCTTAGCCGTAGCAAAACGCTGCCTGCATTAAGCCCGAGCTGTCCAAGACTCTTCTGAAAGTCCTGAAATGACGCCAGTTCCCGCCCCATGACTTGTATTACTGGAGCCTCATGATATATTCTTCCAGAGCCAGTATCGCCACTGTCTGTCTGAGGCTTGCCGCGGGCAGTAAAATTGAATCTCCTGGAGGCTGTCTCACCTCCAGCTGCTCCGGATTCGAATTTCCGCAGTACGAGCCATAAGGTGGTGGTGCTTGGGAACTTGTCTATCAGTCTGCTGTTTGGTATGCCTTCAGACTCCGATTCTGGCAGCTGAAGAGCTACTGAGACGACAGACGGCGACTTTGATAATACAATCAATTCAAGTTTCGCGCCAGAGGAGAGATTTGAGAGTCTCATGGGTTGGGAGAGATCCAGCGTTCTGTTATTGTGTCTATTCATACAATTTTGTCAGCGAAGCTTCCTACTAATGTATGCCCCAATCCATTGCTTCAGCCTGGCATAACTTAGTTACTCACTTCAAACCATGCCGACTTGCTTCTAATCCTAACTTGCCACAGGCCTCTTGCAGTACGTCGCTCAAATACTTGCCGGGCGTAGTCTTTACCGTTGCACGGCGTGCGGAAGAGTCAAGAACGATGACATGTGAGGCCATGGTGGCCGGAGGTTAAACCTCAAAATCTCTTGGGTTCAGCTGTATAGGTGCACAGCTCTGAAGAGTTGTACGTGAAGAGCAGAAGACCGGTTTGGTGGTTAGCTGCTCGACTGGTTGGCTGGCACCAATGGTCGAAAGACTGTATTGTGGACTAGGAAAATCGTTCCGGAACTAGATGATTCAAAAGCCCAAGCTGTCTTAAACATTCAGGTCGAGATAGTACGGCTCAAGTGTTTACAAATACATGACGACGGAAGCATCAAAGCAAAGAGTGCGGAAGATTGCCCGCCTTCCGCCGCATCCACCCCTCCACGGCCCACACCAAAGGTCAGACCCAACTCAAACACAGAGGCAAAAAGCGATAGTAGAGAGCCAGCCACTCCTATCGCAGTTCTCCAGTTCCGCAATGCCTTCCCCAGAGGTTCATCATCTGTTCCATCACCCCATCGCGGACCACTCATTCTCCGCCGATAGGCAAACCTTGGCTGTAGCACGAGACAACAATGTTGAGCTTTATAAACGTTCAGGTAGCAGTTTCACATTGCAAGATGAGCTGAAGGGGCATGATAAGACAGTCACGAGCGTTGATATCGCACCATCGACCGGGCGGATTGTTACATGCTCACAAGGTATCTTCACATCTTAACTACCTCTAGAAGCTGGCTCTTTGGAAGATCATCTCTTTGGCTAATTGGACCCTGATAGACCGTAATGCGTACGTATGGGAACCATCCCCTTCTGGCTGGAAGCCCACGTTGGTACTACTCCGCATCAATCGGGCCGCTACCTTTGTTCGATGGTCTCCATCAGAACTCAAGTTCGCAGTGGGTTCTGGGGCTCGGGTCATTGCCATCTGCTACTTTGAAGAAGAAAATGATTGGTGGGTCTCGAAGCATCTGAAGAAGCCTATCAGGAGTACAATTACCACAGTTGCGTGGCATCCCAATTCTGTCCTGTTAGCAGCTGGATCGACAGATTCCCATGCAAGAGTTTTCTCTAGTTTCATTAAGGGTGTCGACGCTAGGCCTGAAAGCAGTGTATGGGGTGAGCGATTACCGTTCAATACGGTGTGTGGCGAATATCTCAATAATTCCGCTGGCTGGGTTCATGGTTGTGCCTTTTCACCGAGCGGAAATGCTTTGGCATTCACAGCGCATGACAGTAGCATTACTGTGGTGTATCCCAGCGGCCCAGATCAGCCGCCTACTGCTGTTGTCAGCGTGAGCACACAGCTCTTGCCATTTTTGAGCTTGATATGGAATAGCGAGAGTGAGATTCTCGCTGCAGGATACGTGGGTAATAACAAGATATGAGTATGAATGAGGACTAACATAACCAGGACTGCGAAACGTATCGCTTACGTGGAAACGAGCAAGGATGGCAAATCGTTGGTTCTATGGAATCTAAGGGTAGGCCAGGGATGGGGGATATGCGCGAGGAATCTGCTCTGAATATGTTCAGGCAAATGGATCTCAAAGGAAAGGCGAAGGACGATACCCAATTAAAAACAGTGCATCAGAATACAATAGCTACCATTAGACCCTATGATGAGGCAGGGGGATCTGTGAAGAAGTTCAGCAGTAAGTTACCTTATTCAATAACTGTTTGGAATCGTTGTCTAACTTTCAGCAGCAAGTGGCGTGGATGGAAAAGTGGCTATTTGGTCTGTATAGTGAATCTAGAATAATCTCCTACCAACAGCAAATACAGGACCTTGGTCAAGCGGGGCCGTGCTTAACAAATCTCTAAAATAGTTTCATTGAGTTTGATCTTGCTTTACACATGTCCTCCAACGGCATTCCCATTGGTTCTGTATCCTAAAGTTACTCAAAGCCGCAACGATTCCGAAGTGGAGAGTACTTCTAACAATGAAGCGCTGTCTAAGATGTGGAACAGCTTCAGATGCTAGAAGGCTATGGCTAAATCCACAAAGACCTCAGTAAGAACAAGAACGTGGCTGTTCTAGAAAATCTTCCTTCACATGCTCTTGTTGACAGATTACTACATTTGGCCTGTATGTCCTTCTACACTCCACAATTGCGCAGCCTCTCTTTTGCCGCTCCCCTTACGATAGTTTCAATCTTGGGATGGAGCAAACGTTCCTGAGGAGCACTGGCAGAGTCCTCCGTACACCATGGCTGCTCGCCTATATGGTGCGACAACGCCTGCGGCCTCTAAGCAAAACATTATTGTGACTCTGCCAGACCAGTTGTTTCAGGAGGGTCTCTTACGAAGCACTACAAGAGCAGCTGACCAGGTCAACAACGGAGCCTTTTCGCAAATCTCGCCATGTACGCAGCCATGCTCGCCGCCTGATTTGTCTCGTCAGCAATTTTGAAGATCTAGAGATGACCCAGTACCAGTCCAAGATCCACCCGAGCGCTCCCCACCTCCGACTCGGTTCTGTACTGCAGTCAAAGAGGAAAGGACATTAGGTGTCAATGCTGAATGCGAAATGCCCAAGCCGCCACACATTTTAAAAGCAGAACCGGTAGCTTCTAATTCTATATCTATCGACCACGAAAACATTCGAAGCCCGCCTACCAATTACACTCCCCTGACAAGTCTGCGTCCTGAACTCTTCTTGAACCAATGTGAGCTCTGTCAAAATCTTGAAGACATCTGCACTGCTGCCGCCAGTAACTTCTGACGCTGCCAAACCCGTTCGGCCCACGATTGACCGCACATTCTTCGCTCAGCTACTAATCACTCACGCAACTATCGCCACTTCGATTCCTACCCTAGAAGTACTCAACCTGCCATGACTAATAACCGATACGCTGATCAGCAGGAGTCCGAGCTCTCGCCGATGAACTATCTGTTTCGAATCGTAGATCAGATGCGGGAGCAGACAAAGTAGGCCAACTCAGAAAGGTTCGAGCTCATCCACCGGATGGGAAACCTGTTCTCCGGGAGAGAAAAGGTCATGGCGGCTGCTGGGAGAGAAACCATAGAGCTGGATATAAGTCAAGAGGCTGTGTTGGATGTGGTCATGGCGGTAAGAGATCTTACGAGTTGGTTCTTGTGCGAGGACGGGAAGAGAGAGATCGACAGGATGGGCAAGGATATGTAGGGATTTGAAGCAGTTGAGGTAGGTCGATTGAACGAGAGATGACAGCCTGAAGGGGATGTTGACAAACGACAGTGTAAATGGTGGGTGTTGTTTTGCATTCTTAATGGAAGAGCTTCAGCAAGTTCGCATCAAGGTAGCAAAATTCCATGCTCAATTTACAGTAGACTGGCGGCTTCGGAGAGATGATACACTGTGAGAACGCAATAACGAGTACCTACCCACGCTACTCGTACCTTCCTCGACAACCCAATCGAGCAGCCGTTAGGGCTTTTGGTCGGCCCGAAAATTGAACCCCACCATGATTTTGCTGAGCTTTGGTTTTAACAACTCTCGTCCACGGTACCGTACTTGTTTGTTGAACTACAAGTTTCACCGTTCGTCGCAATCCATCTGAAACTAATCGACAGACTTTCTGTCAAGCTTGATTTCCAACCCTACCAACCACTTAAAACAGGTCAGTATCTGGTAGTCCTCAGTTTTGCGATAAGCTGCCCCTCAGTGGCCCCACTCCGGTTGTACTGTAAAAAAGCAAATCCGGACTTATCATCCACCATTATTACTCAACCACCACACAACCGCGAGCTCATCTGTCACTGACTCCTTTTCGATGCGTTGTGTCCTTCTTTGTCTCTCGATACCTAGACTGATCTGATCTCACTGTAGTAAATATGGCGATCCAGAAAATCCACGGTCGTTCCGTATACGATTCCCGCGGAAACCCAACCGTTGAGGTCGATGTGGTGACTGACCGCGGTCTCCATCGTGCAATTGTTCCATCGGGGGCTTCTACCGGTAGCGTGCCTGCAATCTTTAGATTCACACAGCATCTCTAACGAAAATGACTGTATAGGACAACATGAGGCTTGTGAGCTCCGTGATGGTGACAAGTCGAAATGGGGTGGGAAGGGCGTATCGAAGGCCGTCAAGAACGTCAACGAGGTCATCGGTCCGGCTGTCATTAAGGAGAACCTCGATGTTAAGGACCAGGCCAAAGTCGATGAGTTCCTGAAGAAGCTTGACGGGACCACGAACAAAACCAACCTGGGAGCCAATGCTGTTCTGGGTGTAAGCTTAGCTATCGCGAAAGCTGGTGCTGCGGAGAAGGTGAGTTATCTGGGCCTAAATTTCGGTTTTTGTTTGCTGATAGGTTCCTGTTTTAGGGAGTGCCGCTCTATGCCCATGTGTCCGATCTCGCTGGCACAAAGAAGCCTTATGTTCTGCCTGTTCCTTTCATGAATGTTCTCAACGGAGGATCGCATGCCGGTGGACGTTTAGCTTTCCAAGAATTCATGATCGTACCAGAGTAAGACTCCTACTGTGTTTGCTTCATCATGTTCGTGTAGCTGAATTTGTAGCACTGCCCCATCTTTCACCGAGGCGATGCGTCAAGGCAGCGAGGTTTATCAGCTACTGAAGTCACTCGCCAAGAAGAAGTACGGTCAATCTGCCGGCAACGTTGGAGATGAAGGTGGTGTTGCGCCAGATATCCAGACCGCCGATGAGGCTTTGGAAATGATCTCGGAGGCGATTGAGAAGGCCGGATACACCGGTAAGGTGAAAATCGCTATGGACGTTGCATCAAGCGAATTCTACAAAGAGGATGCCAAGAAATACGACCTGGACTTCAAGAATCCGGACAGCGATAAGAGCAAATGGGTCACCTACGAACAACTTGCAGATATCTACAAGCATTTGGCTAGCAAGTACCCAATCGTGACCATCGAAGATCCGTTCGCAGAGGACGACTGGGAAGCGTGGAGCTATTTCTACAAGACGTCAGACTTTCAAATAGTCGGGTAAAGTTTTCCGAGTTCTTGAACACATGGCAGAGGACTGATGAGATACAACTTGATCAGAGACGACCTTACAGTTACAAACCCCGAGCGCATCAAGAAAGCTATCGAATTGAAATCTTGTAACGCCCTGTTGCTGAAGGTCAACCAAATCGGTACACTCACGGAATCGATTCAAGCAGCCAAGGATTCCTACGCTGCAGGCTGGGGTGTAATGGTATCACATCGCTCTGGAGAAACCGAGGATGTTACTATTGCCGATATTGTTGTGGGCCTACGGGCTGGGCAAATCAAGACAGGCGCGCCGGCCAGATCAGAGCGTTTGGCTAAGCTGAACCAGATTCTGAGAATCGAGGAGGAGCTTGGCGATAAGGCCGTATATGCAGGCGAGAAGTTCCGGACAGCTGTGAACATGTGAGGTGGTGGTATCCTTGACTGCCATGGCCGCTGCGAGAAGTAAAAGCTCGACAGGTGGTTACCTTAAGGCGCTACTTTCGCGCCAGATGTGAAAAAGCACGATGACACAGGAAAAGTTACACAGATTTAGGAATGTTCATGATAGTGGAATATCAAATATTTCTGCAGCTTTCCGAAGCAAAGAAGGCGGTAAATGTTTACAAGTTGAATAATCAAAGCAGTGTTGTGTTTCGATGAACCTGGAAAGCCATGAATTAAAATGACGCGTTTCGCTTAAATGGCGGCTGAGGAAATCCACACTTTTGCGCCAACGATTCTCACATGTCTTTGTCATGAACTCCTCGTACTCTTGTTTTACCCCATCAACAAAATAACCGCATCATAAGCTCCCCAGTCCGACAGAACAAGTTAAGACACGAATAACGCCCCGTTCGTTCTAGCAGATTCATATCGAACACCATCCAACATGGCGCCGGCGAGAAGACAAGGTCAGTGCTGCCCGCCCCATGAATTACCGTCGCACGGGAAATACCGCACGTCGTTCTTGCGCAAACGTTGCATAAGACCGCCCAGCATCAAAAATCTTGGTACTGACTTCTGTCGTTTGACTAGATGATAGCGATTCCGAGGATAGCAGTTCTGCCTCTTCACCCCAAGTGTCTGCGGCAATTCCGAGACGCTCGAAATTCGAGGACGAAGAAGATGATAGCGATGTATGAGCTCTACAGCTCTATCTAGGATCAAAATAAAACAAGCTAAAGTAAGGTTAGATCCTCGACTCCTGGGACGCCGGTGAAGACTCAGAGGTCGAGGCTGAGAAAGCCAAGAAAGCTGCAGAAGCCAAGGCCAAAGCAGCCGCCGAGGCTGCCGCGAACAAGAAGTCAAAAACCGAGCGGGTAGCAGAAAGGAAAACGGCCAATATGCGTAAGAAGACAGAGCTAGTTACGAGTAGCGAAGATGAGAGTGATGCAGCAAAGCGCGAGCGACTGCAACGCTCAGAGCATGCTGCCGATCTTGAATATGCAGAGGACCTGTTCGGAAATGTTGGCACGAACAACAACCGGAGCGCGCCGAAAACGGTCGTCACAGCAGATCCAAAGGATCCATCGAACTCGATAGACCTCTCTTCGCTGCCGCTCTTCAACCCAAGTACCAAAGACCAATTTCTTAAGCTGCGCGAAACAGTTGTACCATTACTGGCTTCCAATTCCAAGAAGGCGCAGTATACCATGTTCGTGCAAGAATTCACCAAACAGATTGTTAAGGATCTGCCCGGCGAACAGATCAAGAAGATTGCGAGCGGGCTGACTACCCTATCCAACGAAAGAATGAAGGAGGAGAAAGCAGCTGAGAAGGGTGGTAAGAAGACAAAGGCTGCAAAGAGCAAGGCCACCTTAGTCGCGAGTCGAGATATTAGCTCAAAAGCCGATACTCTGAGTTATGGCGACGATGGGATTGAGTAAGTCTGGCTTTCACTACTGTTACGCCACCAATCTAATTGCAGATAGCGACGAGGACTTCATGTAAGAACGATCGACAGCAACCTATCAAAGCCTTCGAAGAAACCTCGTTGCCTCCTCTATTTCCATCCGCCCTGGTTTGACAGTTCGCAACTCACTTCGGTCGGGAGATGCTATCGAACCCTTTCTTAAATCATTTCGTGCATGGCATTATGAGGTAATGACCTGTTTACAACGTCAATGATAAACGGAGGTCGGGCGCCGGAGTTCCTTGTGATAGATTTTAGGCTGGCATATTTGAGATTGGGAGTTCTGTTCGCTTTCATTGTTCTGATATAATAGGGACCATGTAATTTTTGGAACAGAGATTAGTCGCAGCAAAAGACGAAACTCCACATGAAGGCGCTAAATTACAAAACGTGGTTGTGATTGGACGGCACGAATGCTCCTCAAAGCGATTTCTCGCTGCAATCAAGGCCTATGAGAAACGGCAATGCAAAAAGCGTGATGTTATCTCAGCGTCAAACACGCTGATTGGCAGGCCACCCACACATCGCACATAATCCTTGCATGCCATGCATATCACCCGCGACAGCCTCGTTTCGATGACTGCCAGGTCACATCTATCTAAAGCTGATCCGCATGCGGTGTGTGGGCTGAAGATGTTACTACCTTACAGACAGGTCATGTTAGCCGTCTCTCGTTCCTTCGTATACTCAGAGAAGACCGAAATAGGCCACGCAGACGATGGCGGACCCGGCCAGCTTGACCCTCGGTCTTCTTTCTCTTGCAGGCCTTTTCTCTACATGTGTGGAATGCTTTGACTATGTCAAGTCGGCACGATCTCAAGGCCGTGAATATGATATACTCGCTACGAAGTTGGAAGTAGAAGAGACGCGATTCCTTATTTGGGGAGAAGTCGTTGGAATACTCAAAACAGGCGAGCGAGAGCACGATCCTATACTCGATTCACCTTCCGTTAGAAAGGCTGTTGGCAGAATATTAAGCCGTGTTGAGGACATCTTTAAGAATACGGATTCCCTCGTTTGTCGGTACGGTCTCAAGCAGACGGTTATCTTGGAAGGCGACTCGAATAATCCAAAATTGAGCGCGAATCAGTTATCTAAGTTTAAAGCATCATATAAAAAGTATGTGCAGCCTCTGTTCAAAGAGGGCCAGCGAAAGACCAGTTTGCTTGGGAAGACTAGATGGGCCATACACGATCGAGTCAAATTTAATGTCCTCGTGGATGATCTTCGACAGTTTATTGATAGCTTGAAGGACCTCACGGCATCGCCAACAAGTAATATGGAGCAGCAACGAATAGTTACTAAAGAAGTCGAGCATCTTCCACTAACGGCAGTAAAAAGAGTCCACGAAGCCAGCGCAGGCTTACACGACGATTGGTCAGATGCGGCCACTGAAGCATTACATAATTCTGTTATCGATAGACAAGACCAGCTAAATATATTAAACTGGATAGAAGACGTCTCTATTGAAGACGAACTCATCGTCGAACGTCAAAAAGTAATGCATCTACTTTCAACAAATGGCCTGGACATCGAGGATTCAAGCTTCAAGAACATACATTGGGCAGCGATAAACGGTACTCCGGAATTAATGCAGCTACTCCTTGATCATGGAGCAGACATAGAGGCAAAAGATGGACAGGAATTTACTCCTCTGCTTCGAGTGGCGAAGATAGGACGGCCATCTATAGCACAGCTGTTGCTTGAAAAAGGGGCTTCCACTTCCGCCAAGCAACAAAATGGTTTGACGGCGCTGAATGAGGCTGCGTCCAGCGGAAATTTCGAAATTGTTCAATACTTGATCGAATACCGCGCAGATATTGAAGCAAGAGACGACAAAAGCTTCACACCCCTAATCCGGGCCGCTAAAAACGGCCATATATTAATGACGAAGCTATTGCTCGACAAAGGAGCTGACACTGAAGCCAAACAGCAAGACGGATCGACTGCGCTAAACCAAGCTGCATCCGAAGGACGTTCCGAGGTGGTCCAGTGCTTGCTCAAACACTTTGCGGAAATTGAGACAAGAGATCATCAAGGCTCCAGCCCCCTAATTTGGGCTGCTAAGAATGGTCATATAGCGATGGTGCAGCTCTTACTTGAAGAAGGAGCTAAGACTGAAGGCAAACGACTGACTGCATTGAATGAAGCCGCATTCAACGGGCATTTTGACATTGTTCAACACCTATTGCAGCATGGTGCTGACATCGAGGCAAGAGATAAACAAGGATTCACTCCTCTCATTAGAGCAGCGAAGATTGGGCACACTCAGCTGTCGCAATTGTTGCTCGATAGTCTAGCACAGATTGGGGCCAAGCAGGACGATGGATTCACACCCTTGCTTGAGGCAGCGCATAATGGACATGTAGACATTGTGAATTCATTACTTAAGCGAGGCGCTAAGGTTGAAGATATGAATAGATGGAGAAGGACAGCACTAATCGAATCGGCATCGCGTGGACACGGTGCTATTGTCAAATCGCTCATCAATGCTGGAGCAAATATTGAAGCCCGAGATGATCAAGAGTTCACCGCTTTAAACCGCGCCGCAGATGAGGGCCACTTGGGTGTAGTCCAAAGGCTGCTCAAGGCAGGTGCAGTCGTCGAATCGAGATCCGAGGAAGGTTACACGCCACTCAACCACGCAGTACGATGCGGGCACATCACCGTGGTACAAAGATTGATCGAGTATGGAGCAGACATAGAAACCAAAAACTCAAGCGGTGTGCCAGCATTAGTAGAGGCGGTGTGGCATAAACGCGATGGTTGCGTACGACTACTGATCTCGAAGGGTGTAGACATTGAGGTTCCTGAGAATGAAACAACCAAACGTACAGCACTAATAGGAGCTGCAGTAAAAGGGCACACAAGTACTGTACAATTACTGCTCGAGCATGGTGCGAACGTTGAGGCACGGACGGAAGCGCGAGGAACGGCATTGCTTGGTGCGGAGAGGCATGGTCACAACGACATTTTGAGATTGCTTGTAAAGCACGGCGCGGATGTTAATGCCAGACCCCACAATAATGGGAGGACTGCGCTACTTCGAGCAGCGCAGAAGGGTCATGCAGCTTCAGCTCAGATCTTGCTGGACGGCGGAGCTGACATTGAGGCAGCCACGGTTGACAACATAACCCCGCTATCAGAAGCAGCATTGGAGGGTAATCTGGAAATTGTAAGAATTCTACTCAAATATAATGCCAAGATCGACGCCCCTTCAGATGAAGGATGGACGCCTCTCCACGGGGCAGCATTTGGGGGACATGAGAGCATCGTAAAGCTTCTCCTTGAGCAAGGGGCAAGCATCGAAGCAAGAGATTCCCAGGGAAATACACCTATCATGCGGGCAGTACACAGTGGTCAGCGAGGCATTCTGAGATTGCTCGCCGCTAACGGTGCGGATATTCGAACCCGAGACATTCATCAGCGCTCACTCTTGCATACTGCGGTGACTTGGCAAACGACTGAGATCGCGCTGGATGTTATTCGCCTTGGATTAGACATTAATGCACGTGGTGTCAAGGGGGAAACACCACTCTGGAGTGCTGTGCGGACGAACAATAGTGAGATGGTCCGGCTTCTTCTTGAAAACGGTGCATCGGCGTTGATTACCCACTGGGATGGGCATACGCCATTCCTTTATGCACTTCAAATGGGATATAAGGAGATACTGGAGCACTTCTCATGACTAAGATCAACGACAACTGCAACGTCAAATCATAATCTATCGAGATGTGGTGCGCAGCTAGGCCAAGCTCGCGTATAATATCTGGGCAGAACATGGCTTGTTCTTGGCCTACGTTAGTTGTTGCCTCATCGCCTTTTGGGGGGAAAAACTACACTACTAGAATGAATATCTCGGGGTTGAGTTGCTCAGCTCCCGATCAGTAAAACTACAATCGGATCAAAATATTACCTCTATCCCACCAACCCTTTATATAGGCCAACGGTACCCATAGAGAAGGAGTATAGAGTGTGAAAAACTCCAGGGCCTCAGAATAGCCCGGAGGAATTGCGATCCCCTCGGACGCTATTGATTGGAAAAGGAGGAAATTTCGAGTGCACTAATCTTCGTCTGTTGAACGGTTGACCCGTAATCTGATCAATGAGTCACCTCAGTCTATTAGTATATTTCTGACCTATATAGCCATTATCGCGTTGCGTCATCTGAATGTAAGGGGAGCAATTGATCTAAGCTATTCACTTATCTGTCTCTGGCCCTAGATGCTTGCTTCCCATTGCTTCTCAACGCAGGATTGGTTCTAGCCTTCTAATATTAACTTGCAAATTCCCATGTATGCATCTGATTATCACCCACCAAGAATTAATGCTTGATCACTTTCATCCTTTTCGGAAATGGCCAGCATGGCCTATAAAAATCTCACTTCCTACAAAACGTCTCCTACGCATCACACTTCTTTATCTCGTGCTCGTCTCGACTCTATTATACAAGTCTTCACACCTCGCCTCAAAGTCAATGTCACTTACATCAAGGACGAGCCACAAACATGTCCCTTCTTCACAGTCGTCACCAGTATTTGACTCACAGCAACTGGAGAAATGTGGACTTGAAACCGGATCTACAAGAAGTATCCTAGCTCATACACATTTTTAAGATGTGCAACAATCACGACACAGGCCCTTCTTGCTTGCGGATAGTTCAACTACATTTACCAGCCAACGATTCCAATCACTACTGTACTAGTCATTATTGGTCTTCGAGTTTCAGATTGCTGCATTGAGTCACGCTGTCTCTCCTCGTACATGGACCTACATGATGATAATGTAGGAAACATCACCATACTGTGGGATCCATAAAAAGTTTACCAACCTGGCAGAAGCAAGATTTCGACAGTCTCCCATTCATCATCAACGCATCCCAATCTACCCATGAAGGAGATATTCTCGAAGCGACCACGCATGTAACCTGGGCTTTTGCTCTTTCTTAGTTAGGCCTTAAATGGTGAAGCAGTGTTTAGGGCCGCGCGGACTCCCAGCCGCTCTCAAGGAGGCAAGCAGCTCGGCTCTGGTCAACCAATTCGGCAAGCACTTCTGGGGAACACCCGGACCATGCGATGCTAGGAAATTCACCAGCCATGCTAGAATTGCACGAAGCGCTAGACCACAGTGCTAGGGATTCTTAAAAATTTGGCAAATATGTCTTCGTAAGGAGGAGAGTTTGATCCTAGGGTGTCCAAGGGAACAGAGAGCTTTTCTTATTGCTGTGCTCATGGTAGCAAACATACATTTGTTAGAGAAAAGAAATCAAGGATGTTCTGGCGAATGGCTTGTTGCTTAAGCAACCGGAAGAAGCAAATGCGCCAGCAGATGCAGAGCTAGCTGTTACTCCTGCAGCATACATTCGCGTCCACCAATCTCCTATAACAACTGAGTTTGCAGAGGAAAGCAAAGCGAGTCCATGTCATTCCTTGCGAGACACATCTTGCATTACAAATGCCTGGTTGCTTAGAGACACATGGGACGTATAGCTGCAGCTATTTCTCATTCCTCTCTTGCTACTAAAGACTATTGCTTTTTGGGAAGTTGAAGAATTAGATACAGAATCGGGATCTCAGTCACAGATAATTTCACTCGCAAGGCACTAAGGAAGAATGCGACAGAGAAGAAGATACCAGGTTTGTTGGGGTGAAAGATCTCAATGGTTTCCGTGACACTGCATCGAAAAGAATAAAGTCTACCGCACAATTCTTACGTGGAAACGACCGTAGGATCTTCTCGGACACTTCCTTGGTCCACAACTCATTCAAACCCGCTTTGCTCAATCACCTCTGGTCGACGTGTGTACAACCAGAAACTATTGTATCGAAGTATGGAGAATACTCACATGAAAATGCAAGAGATGAGCGAAAACTGATTTGTGCACAAGATACACCACACAAGGTGCTGAACATTCGGTTCATCCTCACAATCTAGGTAATTTACTAGAAAAGTGTCTTGAGGCAATACGAAGCAACCATGCGGCCCTCATCTGGAGATTCGTGTGCAGTCAAGAATACATCTTTCTGTCTTCAGCAGCACATTGCACCCATTGACATTAAGCCTCATTTCTATTTCAAATATTCACCAGATATACAATATCATTCGAGCACACTGTCCCCCTTGCCGTTTTCTCTTTCCGTTGTTGTTATGCTATGGCTATAGGTACGAAGGTCTACCTCTTCTACTACTAAGGCTCCTACCGTTAGGCCCTGACCAGCTCCTGCTAAATCCTACTACCGGTTTCCTACCTAATGAGCTAAGTTGCTGACATGAATACTGCATTTCATGGTCACTAAGGCGACAATGCATGCTTTTAATTATCACAAAAATATAGCTGCACTTGCCTGGACATATCGCTCATACCAAATATACCTATTGCTCGGAAGTTCAGCAGATTGTCCAGAAGATTAGGAGCGAGCTGGAGCCACTGAATATTCTTCAGGCATAGATTATACTCTCATCAGACTCATCCTGAAGACGCATAAGAACACTGATTATCAACAGAGCTACTCATAAGAGTCATTCGGTTTCCGTGGTGGATCGGGGACAATCCTTTACCTTTCCTTGCGATGTGCGGTAATCGATAACGTGAAGGAACCGGAGAACTTCTCAATCCGACCGCAGCTCGAATACGGCCCTTTCTGGTCATATTGCTCTGTTGGTGATGTGGCTGCCGATATCACGTCATTATGCTGGCATCAATATTGTGTCTCTTATTAGATGGCACGATCATTGCGGCAGGATCTGACAGACCGTGGGCAATACGAAAGGACAGGGCATCATGGAGAGATTCACAGCCCTGGGGCACAACTACAAGCAAGTCTCTGCGGTGGAAGCGAGATTGAAAAGGGTAGATCCGCGGACCCTGGCCGTAATTCAGACAAGGCTCTTGTATCCGGTTACGTTTCCTCCAGACTTACAAGAGGGATGGGATAGGAGAAAAGACCTCAGCCAATGCGATTTGTACTAGGGCAGGAAACTCTGTGGCTCACGGCGATGATGCCACTTTGGATGCCTTGCTTTTGCTTGCCGATACCGACCTTGTCATTCTAGACGATCGACACCTAAAAGCGGCACTAAATAACCGCGAATCCGTCACAAGTCGTTCGCCCATAGCAATATCATATATATAACGGGCCAGAACAATCGAGCCGCAATTCGAACATAACGCTTACACGAGGATAGCTAAACCATTCGTAAATTGTCGCAAAGATTCTTACAATAATCGCATCTAAAGGGCCGTGGCAAGCAGATGCTCGTTTCAGAAGACACTCGCACGAGAAATACAATGCAGCGCTCTCAGCGCCTTCTAATGAAGCACTGTGGTGTATGAATCTTTGGAATTTGAGAAACTTGACAATGTCGACAAACTTAAAAATAAGACCTGAGCAGGGACTTTGGCGCCGTGCAATAACAACATTATATAACGATTCAAGGGAGGGTGTATAAATAGTGGCAAAATACCTTTATCAAAGATTAGGTGAGAACTGAGAAAGCTTGCCTGATATGAAAACTTGGTAGAGCTAAAGTCATGGCCCACTCATGGGCGTTGAAAAGTAGTAAGTGCCATACAGCTCAAATCAATTCTAACTAAAGTTATTCTTTGAGTCAAATAAAAAGAAAAGGCGACTTTTGAGGAGTATCAGAATCTGGCCAATGTGGTCAAAGAATTGCGCTTGATACTTTTCAGGTGCATCTCGTTGCCATCAGCCATGGGAAAGATCAAAACTGGAAATTGCTCCGTCTACACGAAATGACTGGCATTAACCTATCTGCACACGAGGCCTAAGGGCAATTGCCCACCTATATAAAAAAGGGAGGCTTTTCTTCCATTGTCAAACGAAGTTGGAAAAAGCCAAGTATCGCTGAGAAATCTAGAACTGCAGAATCCACGAGATAGGACATGGGAAATAGAGCTGAACAATTGAAAAGAGACGAGCAGGCAGTCAAACAAGCTGCAAACCGAATTGAACCCCCAGTAAGTGAACGCAGAACCGAGAGTCGCAACGGTCTTCCCCTATCACGGGTACTTTCATCGAAGCGCTCCCAAAACGAGACTATCGAGCAGTTCGATGAACCTTTCGGCGGATCTTCTACTCACCGAAATGCATATTGAGTACATGTTCCCAAGCAGCACAAGCCAGCCACTGAAAGTTAGAATTGGAGTAGATGAGATCAGAAGTCTTTGAGCAATACTAGCCTTATAACGAGCACGCTTGCTGCCCACAATCTGCTATCATCAGCGGTTGGTCTTTCCGACTGATAGATACGTAAGATTTTCTATATGGGGTCCACTGATATCAAAGGTCGGGACTGATATGGTTAGGGTTAGGGTCAAAGAAAAACGCAACACAGAGCCGGATCGGAACTCACTGAAAAACATGGAAGATGTGAAAAAGGGCCATGAACGTTACCATTCAAGTAAAAAACAGCCACACCATAAGGGAGATCAGTCCAAGTTGTAGATTCTCGAGTCCAACCAGCTCCATCTGGTATGACGAAGTCATAGACTGAGGTGTAGGATCTCAAGACCTGCTTGATAGAGTGCCCTCGGAATAAGGAATTGTAGTATTCAGACGGGACTTGGGAAAATACAACATTACCGAAAGCTTCAGGAAACCTTTTCCCAGCCGACAAATTGGCAAGCGTCGACACGAAAGAACAAATGCCCTACTGTTCCTCTTCCTATTTCTCACTTTTCGAGCTCTCAATTAACGCTTTCCTCTCCTTTTCAAATGGCTCAGCAAAAAAACTCCTATCATGAGCCGATGCTGGTCCACCCTGCCGCGTAACCCGCCGGAACGCTCCTAATCAAAGCTGGAAGGCCCTTTTTCCAAATCACGGGGCTGAGCTGGGGGAGAATACAAGATCCACATCATTTTCAGTGTTCTTGGAGAATGGAGTTTCTAGACGCCCCTAAAGCCCACACGCTCCAGAATGAAACCACCATTCTCAGCTTCCGGGTTGATGATGGTGGATCTGGCATTCAGGCCATGTTGCTTTTGACCGGGTGTGAGGAAGAGGTTGCGTATCTCAATCTAGTAGGAAAAAGAGAGGACGAGAAGAAGGAAGGCTGCGGATGCGGAGAGGCGGGAAAGGGGGGGAGTTCTAGAGAGAGAGATATATATATATATATAGCACTCGCTAGCCCCTTGAAGCCTTAAACAAACCCCCTTTTTCATCCCTGCCATTCTTCGTCCTCACCTACTTGACTAGTAACAATACAGGGTTGTCCTCAGCCGCCGATCTTTTTTTTTGGGTATAGCAAGGTATGAGACAAACCCCGAAGCTGCTCGACTGTTCAAAGTTTCTTTGGCGTTTCAAATCTACCTAATCAGGCAAAATACTCTCGATTGCTTACCTATCGATAGGAGACTTTTGCTCGCAGAGGTATGTATGATCATTCACTTCCGGCTTTGAAGGGACAAATCTGTTAAGTGGCCGTCTGCAGTCCACGGCATCCGTTAAGAAATCTACTCTCCTTCAGAGGGGTTAGGTCGGTTTCATCGTATTCTGCGTCTTTCGCTTCATATTAAGTAGAAGGGAAGCTATCAGTTAATTAGGAAAGTAAATAATGTTCGGGGCTGCTGGTGAACAGTTGCGAAGCAGAACAGAAACCCAGACACACCAGTGAGAGTATCAGAAGTAAATATAAGAGAAGCTACGAAGATTATAGGGTATCTCAGCATGTTATGACCATAATTTGTACAAACAACCCAAAATATCCAATAGAAATCTCGAACGCCAACGGTGCAGCCGCATCTTTCCTTACCCACTTTACCCAGTCTCTCCTCGTCCACCTGCCCGCCCCGCCATATCCTCCTCTGTCTCCCGCTCCTCCCTTTCCCGGTCCCCTTGCGCCCACTCCTTGACTTTGTTCTTCGGCTCCAAGACTGTTTCTTTGACTTTACCTAGTTTCCCCACCGTTTGCTTTTGCTCCCCCTCTCCTCCAGCACCTCGTCTATCCAACTCCTCCTCATCGCTACTTGACATTGAGTCCCCGTCGTCCTGTATGAAGGCTACCCCACCAGCCTCGCTCTTCTTCCGTTCGCGCTGCTCTTTTTTCATCTTATCCATACGCTGTTTGTCGCCGTTGCAATCGAGTGTGACAATCTTCATACCAGGTAGGTTGCGCTGCATGAAGGCTTTGAGTTTGTCAAGGTGCTCGGCGCTGGGACGGTAGGTACCGCTATCGTTGTCGATGACGAGACAGTAGTATGCTGGGTCTTTGGGGGGATCGTCTTCCGGGGGTCCACCACTGAGATCAGCAGGCGGATGGGTTTGCTGATCCAGCGGGTCTCCTTTTTTATATGGAGATTTGAGGCGGCGGATGAAGAACTCGCCAGAGAACGCAATGTAAATACTCACGTCGCTGTGCATGGTGTGTTTTGATAGCAAATCTATACCAAATTCTTTTCCAGTCTCGGTAAATCGCCATCGACCGTCAAGGCTGAGTACGTACGTGTAGATGCGGCCGCCACTATCGTAATGAACTAGGTCGAGAAGTTTGAGGGTCATTTCTTTGCAAGGGTGGGCAAAAGAACCATAGACGGTTGTGCGGTCGTAGTTGTAGACGCGGGCGTGTTGATGATGGAGGGCGCGGTTAAGAATTCGGCCGCGCAGGGAATGGGAGGTGAACATGCCGGCGACGAAGGGTTTGAACTCGACATAGCGGTGATAGAGTTCGGGTGGCACAGGACCCTCGAGCTGGAATTGGTTGGCCTGGAAACTGCGGTGCTGTCAGCATTGGTCCTGTAAGTTGGATTGGACCTAGAACTTACTTATATTTCTCTGTTTGTCCCCCTTTACTCTGCCCAGGCTCCTTCGTCCCCGCCAGTCGCCCAATCATAGGACTGAGATGCTGAGTCCAATTGCATGGACCGATTGTCCAAGGCCTGCCTTCATTGTCTGTTTCTGTCCTCCCGAGCACTTCTACGCTGATAACCATCTCCCCGGACATATGGAGACCTCGAGAAAACATTGCAGCACAGCCCCTTATCAAATACGCTCTTTTGCTGCCCATCCTTTTCTTGATCTTGTATGTTTGCTCCTTTATACCATTCCAATCTTCGTGAAGACTGTCCACGTTCACATGCACATTGCCTAGCCTGTCGTCATAATCTGCTGGGTCCTCATCGTACAACCTGGCCTTAAGCTCAAACCCAGTTGAAGGAACATTAGCAACGATCCATTCGGCGTTCCATTGTGGATTTGTATTTCTCCTGATGGTTGGCGTCCGAAATTGCATGTCTGGATCTTGCTTATGCCTCGTTGGTAATTCAGTTCTTAGGGTTGCCTTTACGTACGGATCCGAGGCCAGGGTGTTAATGTCTGCCATTGGAAGATTAATGGCGCGATGAAAGATAAACTTGACTGTGTAGCCTGGGGGTGCTTTCGGAATTGGCGTTTTGTCTAAACCTCCAGCGGGCGGGGAATCGTCTTTCTTGCCCTTCCCATGTTGCAACGCCTTCTCTTGTATGTCACCTGTCTTGTCAACGAATTTAGTCCCAACAGCATCGCTGCGATGGCCATTAGGCTGCGAAGGCTGAGAGGTCTTCTCGCTGTCCATAATGCTGTTCACGTTAAAGCCGAGATTGGCCGTAACCTCCGGCGGCGTCTGGGAACAGCAGAACTATTAAATATTCTTTATTCTTGGAAAGAGTAGTGGCGAGAAAGAAGATATAAGGAGGCATGGACGTCGTTGACAAGGAGGTCAAAGCAATGCCATCGGATAGTTGTTCGTATATTCAATGCCTCTACTCCAACCCCGTACGAAAATGAGTTGCGCATCAGGTTTTCTTGTTCGCCATGCTCGTCTGATGCAGGGTCCACCTTAAGTAAGCAAGCATTTGCGATTATCAGGTTCGGCTAGCTCAATGGAACGCCTTGCCAGATACCGATTGCCCTAACCCTAAGCCTTCTGGTGTACCTTACCTTAGTATCATCCTACGACAGCACTTTTAAGGATGTGGGATCATAGCCAATCTGCTTATAGCAAGTCCTTCAGTCCAAATTTAAAATAGTTCAAAAAAGACGTCAAGGCTGAACTAATCTCTAGGTCAAGCAAACTTTTTGTTCTACTGCTTCTGGGACTGGTATAAAAAAATATCATAAGCTTCTCTTCCTTACGCTTGTCAAATGGTAATGTGACTGCTTGTTCGTCTCTAGGCCTAAGAAGGAAAAAGAGGTAGCTTAGAGTGCATAGCGGTCTAAGCTGTTGAAATACCTTATGCTATACATACCTGAATAGGATTGTTCCAAAGTGTGTTCACATTTTGGCCGATTCGTAAACCAACATAAGCACCGGCTGGTCTTTTCTGACTGTAAGAACCGACTGCCTCACAATAAGGCTTCAGCACCTCTCTTGCACTCCTATCTTTATCTATGATTGTTCATTTGTTGCTCAGCTCAATAGTCGCCAGAGAGCTGCATAAGTAATGCTATCATTGAGATACATTCGTTCTTCTTTTAAGATTACTATCCTGATCTCACTACCTCTTTTGACTAGCCTCTCTAGATTCTTTTTCGATAACCGAGGGTCAACTCTATTAGATGAGTGGACATATTCTTCGCAGAGCGTTGCCTGACAGCATCTGCTTTCTATGTCGGAAGAATCTTCAGTGAGATTCCCTATCGTGCCTATGTAAGATCGGATGGGGGGATAAGTGAAAATCACGTATAATAGCTACCTGATTCGGATAGCTCAAGTCTCAATTTATTGAACCGGGAGAATATCGCGAAGAGCTGCCGAGCTCTTAGATATCGCGAAGCTAACAATGCTCTGCCAATCAGTATCCGATGTCTTCGTCTTTTACTTCTTCGTCGTCTTCTTCTTCTCCTCCTAAGTCAAGCGAACCAAAGAAACTATCAAATTGAGCATCGACCCTAGACATTATCGTATCAAATACCGACGAAACTTGTTGCACAGGTCTTTTCGGTAGTTTAGCTAGTTTGTCACCTGATTCCATCATGTTCCACTCAACGCAAGAGGGCACCCTGTCCGGTTCAGCCTCCAAAGCTTCTTTCCAAGAGATCCGGCCCTCTGGAATGTTGGATGATGGGTCTGCTAGGCTTGGCGCTCGTTTCCTCTTCTTGCTTAAGGCAATAGTTTCCGGGTCGAAAACAGTATCCCAGCGAAATCGACCATCCTGATTCTTCTCAACAACACCATTTTCAGTTACAATGCCATCGATCAGTGCTGCAGGTGTCACATCGAAGGCTGGATTCCAGGCGTGAGTTCGTTTAGCTGCTATGCTAATTTCCTCGGTGTAGTGTGCTGCAAGCAGCTCTTGACCTTTGAGCGACCTGTCGAAAGCAGGGCCTTTCATCCTCGTCATTTCATTGGACGGACGCTCCTCGATTTTAATGTCCGCGCCTGTGTCCGTACCCTGATCGATCGTTGTCCGAGGTGCTGCGACAAGGAACTTTATGTTATGGAAACGAGCTAATATCGCCAACGCGTAGGTGCCAATTTTGTTCGCAGTATCTCCGTTGGCAGCTACTCTGTCTGCCCCCACGACTACTGCCACAATATTCTCTGACTCGCCCTTCTGCCGAAGAAGAGCTGCGGCCATCGAGTCTGTTATCAGCGTGGCGGGGATATTGTCGTGTATGAGCTCATACCCTGTCAGGCGGGATCCTTGGTTATATGGCCTTGTCTCCGTATAGAAACAACGCCGCAGCGAGTTGCGAGCACGGAGTGTTCGAACCACCCCCAGTGCGGTCCCATGACCAGCCGTTGCCAAGGAACTATGGATGTGATCAGCCAGTTGCCAATGCTCAATACATGCCAAGTGTACCCTTACCCAGTATTGCAGTGCGTAAGTACACTGACTGGTTTTTCAGCGCTGGTATTCTTCAAGATCCAGTTTGCGCCATGTTCTCCTATGTTCTCGTTATCCTGCACATCATCAACAAGCATCTGCTCCGCGGCCTCAATATATGCTTCGATCACGGTCGAGCGAGTTGCACCAGGCTCTTCAAACGCAGCCCAAACCACCCTTTCTAGTTTTCTGGCGGCATCGGCAAGATTCACAGCAGTAGGCCTGCTGGTGACGAGATATTTTAGGTTGTGGGAAAACCATGACGGAGTGAATGTATCTCGCCCAAGGGCTCGCTCAAGGGTGCGATGATCTCGCCTTGTTTGTTTGTAATGATCGCCCCACACTGCTAGACTCAGAGCAGCTACAATGGCTATCGCAGGAGCACCTCGAACCTGCATCGATCTGATAGCATTGCGGGCATCTTCGGGCCCTCCAATATTAATGTACACCTCTTGATGAGGGAGTTTCAGCTGATCAAGGATCGCGAGCTCGCCCCGCTTGTATCTAATGGCTTGCAGAACCATAGCTGAAGAAGCTTACGATGACAGGATTAAAGGATTCTGCAATGCAAGCAAATCCCTTTGGGAGTGCTTCCAAGGCTTCATCCGCTGACTAAGCTACCTTACCTAGGGTTAAGTGGGGTTAAGTGGGGTTTCATTCACAAGCTTATCGCTCACGTTATTTTCATCAGATTTATCTCGTGCGTTTTTTTCTTCATTCTTGTCATTCTGCTTGTGATTAGTATATGCGCGGCATATGTCGACTGCGACTCTCACATTCAAATCATTTAGTCAATCTGTTATCTCATTCGCACGTTTTTCAGCGTCGATGCTTTCGTCGTTCATCGATGTTTCTTTATGCTCAGTTGATGCTGCGCATATGCACTGTCGAGGCCTTCGATGACTCGATGTCAATCTTTTTGTGGCCTCGCTTAATGATCTTGGCATATGCTTCGCATACCTCCTAGTCAAGTCTTATTCCGACCCCGGCTCAACTTTTCGCTCAACTTTTTCTACCCCTCGCCAGCTGAAACCCGGGGTTAAGTCAGTACGCGTGCCTATCACCACATGTACATGTACATGGCAGCCTTGGCAGGATGCGACAACCTCAGCCGCATTGCAGATTTGCCATATAGAGTCTAGGCAGCTGGACCGCTGTCACTTGGGGGCTAAAAGAGGGAGATGTGCCGCGACACTTCATGTGGACATGGTCCACTGGACAATGTCCCTCAGAGATCAAAGGATGCTCCGCCTCCTTCAAGCCTTCGAGCCTTCAGCTTACTCGCTCTTTTCGACACAGACCGATCTTCAGCATCTGCAGTATCACCCAGCATGTGTCTCAGCTTGTTTTAAGAGCTGAACCTCGGACATGCGAGACCAATAACTTTGTACTCCGTATCTATGCCTGAAGAAGGTCTGCCTGTGAGATAGTCAATCAGGCTGACTATACTGGTAACGCCTTTATGAAACAGCATGAACTTAGAGCTGGGAAGCTTTTTTGTGAAAATGTTCTGCACCCTCACTTGCGAACCTCGTGAGGTTCTCGGTCTTTTCTGGATTTGCAATGCGACTTCTTCGATATCTCGTCTCTAGCACGCTTTACTTCTGCACTGTGAACAGTCAGCCTTTGCAACTGCTTGAAAGCGATGTTCTTGACCACGGCCACTCAGCCAGCAGCCTCGTGGCTCGGCAAGCTCCCGCCGTCGTAGCAAGCTCTGACTTCTACCGACGAGCCTACCACGCCTGTATGTTGTCATCTAAAAGGCATATTTCCGGTTCAATTTCTGATTGAAGGTCTAGCTGCTGTTGTTGGAAATTGGATCTACATAGATGGCGGGGAATTTTCATATAGGAGCAATGGAAACGTTACTTACCAATATTGTATGCTCTTTCTGCTATTGCCATTTGCTCTGTACTCACCTTGTCCTTTCCAGCGACAACTACCCTTGCCATCGACCTATCCAAAACATGGACGAACTCATCGGTCCAGATACACTCCAATCCCAAACCCGATGCGGTGCCGAACCTGGTTAACCCGTCTCTCTGGTACAGTGAGCAAGACAATGTTCTTTACGCTGGATTTGCTGGAAGGATCTCGCTTTATGCAGACCAACCTCCGCCAGTTGAATTGCAGCTATGGTCCCTCAAGCCGGACGGCGCCGGCGGTGGAAGCTGGAATGAAGTGTATGGCGCAAACAACTCCGCGTTCGGATCCATAACGCGCCCGTGGAGGCCTATGATGGCTTATGGCGCCGACAGTGCCTTCCTTCTTGGTGGGACGGAAGATTTCCTGACAACGCCTGAAACGGCAGCCAAGGTTGGTGGCGAGGTAGCTCTACCCGGGCTTGTGCAATTCAATATGACAACAAAGACATTCTCAAACTCAAGTGCAGCTGGGTATCAGACGAATGGGACTGCAGAGAGGGGGGTCATGCACTACGTGCCTTCCTTCGGGCCGAATGGGCTATTTGTTGTAATGGGCGGCGACTACATTATTCCTACTGATCTTCGAGATTTTGGGACGATTTCGATCTTCGATCCTTTATCAAAGAAGTGGTATCAACAAGCTACATCTGGGAGCATTCCCAAAGCACGAGTCGAATTCTGTACAGCGGGTGTTAACTCGACAAACAGTACCTATGAGATGTACGTATCTTGTTCTCCTTGTTGTATTCCTTGGTTGTCTAGTGTCGGGAGTATGGTTACGGATGAGGCTAATCTTAGTCTATCACAGCTTTATGTACGCAGGGTGGAATGGAAATCTTGGTGCCGCCGCAATTCCGTATGACGAGGCCTACGTCCTCACTTTACCAGGCTTCTTTTGGATCAAGGCAAAGTATCCAGCAGCACACCCTCGACATGGCTTGACCTGCAATGCTGTTGGCGGCAGTCAAATTCTCACCGTTGGTGGCGTGGACACTGATACCACTCTAACGCACACTGGCAGCGGACTGGAACTTGATCAAGCTACCTTCTCTCAATCTCCAGACCCCTTCACGCAAGGACTTGCTATTTTCGATATGACGACTTTGATCTTTGCAAGCCAATTCACTGCTCCGCCTCCGCCTTATGTGCAGTCTGATCCGGTCCAGAAATATTACGCGCAAAAGTGAGTCCGATACGGTTTCGATGTTCAATAGTAAATTCATATTAATCTATTGCAGCATATCCACGAAGTGGACCTCTCCAGCAATTGCATCGCTCTTCCAAATCACCCATTTTACCAACGCAACAACTCCTCTAAACAACAACCTCCCCTCCACCACCACCAACAGCACCTCTCCCACCCCAACACCATCCTCTTCCTCATCCAAAACAAGCGTCGCGGGCATCGCAGGCGGTGTCGTTGGCAGTGTTGTCGGATGCGCTCTGATCGGCGTCTTCTCATTTTTCCTCATCAAGCGCCGGAGAGCAAACAAAGCTGCAGCTACTGCTCATTCCGACGTGGCTAATGGAGATTACCAAAAACCTCCAACGAACCCCAAAGGCTTCCACGAGATGTACCAACAACCTCCAGAGCTGGCGGGGGGGAAGCAGGATGAGATGCGCGCTGAGCTACCGGAGCAGGGCATGTTTGAGCTTGATGGAGCGGGTTACTCTGGGAATAGGGGGTTTTATGAGCCGGCAAAGGAGCCTGTTGGAGGTGCGGAACACGAGAACAGCCACGATGCTGAAATAATAACGGAGCCAACCCACGAAGCGGTTGAGGAGCCATTTCACGAGCAAGTCCGGGAGGCCGTCAAGAAATCGATGGCGCAACCACCCAGACATCCAATCCCCCCAGCAAACGGCGAAGTCTCCCCCCTAAAACCCGACATCTCTCCAGTCTTAGACCCCGCTGAAAAAAAATCAACGAAACCCCCAACTATAAACCCAGTGTCGCAAATGAGCGACCAAGTCTCGCCCATAGAAGGCGACATTTCCCCTTTCAATGACGGGGTCTCGCCAGTGACGGGACCAGTCGGGACGTGGTTGAGAAAGAAATCGATTAGGGACAAGGCGCTGCCGCCGGAACCGGCGCGACGAACATGACCTCGGGCTACTGGGTTTGAATCAGAGAATCAATAATGAGTGAGGAAACGGGATGCATCTAATAATAGCATTATGGCGTTGCTTGCCCTTCTGTCCTTCAACTCCGAAATCCAAAGACACCGAAATAGCGAGAGCATCCACGTGGAAGAAAATGCGTAGAACGCTACATGTCTCTCATCGTCGATTGCAATACACAGCTGTGTCAAAACAGGCCCCCAACACCGTAGTTGCGTGACAGCGGCAAGAAATTGAGAGAGCGCTACCTACCTACCTATCTATCTATGCTCAACTTGCAAGTAGCCTCCCACGTGACCCTCTATGCCAACGGCGAATTCCGCCCGCGTACCTGTCGATCTCCTCACCCTGCCATTCGGTATGCCACTCTGCATGAAACAGCAGATCCGGGGTCGTAAGCGAATGGCGTTTCTTGGCACCTCTGTACCCGTCCGAATCAATCTCCCGTATGCTGTCCTGGGCTTAGGTTTGGGTTTGGGTTTGGGGGATTGGTGATTATGGTATTGTTGTACGTACAAAACGAATGATAACTCGTTACCTAACACCTCGTACGGGCGGGTGGTGATCTATTTGCTACCTAAGAGTGAGATGATGAGGGTAAGGGGTGAGGGTGAAAACTGCCCCCAAGCTATGGGCGAGCCAAGACTTTGGGGATTTTGTTTCGCCCCCGTTGGGGAAGAGGGTTTGGGGTATATAGTAGGGAGACAGGTCTGCTTTTTGGTGGGTATTGGCTTTGATATATTTTTGCCACGGAATAAAACAACACCCACTCAGCCGATCAAGGAATCAGAAATCGCACAATGCACTTCACCCACCCGCTCCTCTGCCTGGCCATAGCGACCATGACCCACGCCCTGGTCCTCGCCCCCTCTCCTCTGGAACCACGGTCAATCGGCGGCGCATGCTCCACCCCCGACGGCGCTGGGACCTGCCAATTGACCTCCGACTGCACCACCCAAGGCTTCAACCTCGCAGGATACTGCCCCAACGATGCGACCAACGTGCAGTGCTGTGTCAAGAAAACATGCAGCACCTCGTCCGGTTCCGGCACTTGCATGAACACGGCCGACTCCTGCAGCGGGTCGTTTGTGTCTGGCGCCTGCCCGGGAGATAGTACGATCAAGTGCTGCGTTGGTGGTGGGGCTGCGCCGCCTCCTCCGCCTCCAACTGGGGGCACTGGCTCTGCGGTCGTGAGTGCGGCGGTCAAGGAAGAGGGCCTGCCCTATGTCTGGGGCGGTGGAGGCTGCGCTGGTCCCTCCGGAGGAGGATTCGACTGCTCAGGTGATTTCCGTTCTCCTGACTTACCATCATTGCTCTCAGGTGCTAATTTGTTCCCTTCCAGGACTCACCCAATATTCTGTTTGCCAAGCCGTAGGGAAAACTATTCCGCGCACGGCACAAACCCAATATTCCTCCTCTATGGGTAGGCACATGCCGCGCGCGGACGCCCAAGCTGGTGATATGATTTTCTGGGCTACGAATGGAGACTGCGCTGGGTCGGTGGCGCATGTCGGAATTTTCATGAAGCCCGGGTGGATGGTTAATGCTGCTCATACTGGTACCCCAGTAAGGGAGCAAGCAATTTGGACGTCTAGTGGTGGAGAATCAATCTGTCCGGATGCTGTTAGGTGAGTAATCGTCGATATCCTTCGGGTTTGTTGATGACAATTAACACTGTACTAGGTTCTGGTGATTTATCTTCGAGCTTGAGCTTCAGAGGGTATGAAATTGACATTGAAGCTGGGAGGGAGCATCGTACGCATTCTCTTAGAAAACCAACCAAACGTCTTTCCAAAGAGATGAGACCCAGATTTTCTTGTTAAAGCTCTACAAACTTGCAACGATCATCGACAGCCTCTTTGGAAATCGCTTTTGTAACGAAATTGTCTCCATAAGAATATAAAAGTGTATGAAACTTCTAGCTTCAAGCTTCCATACTGCATCTATTAGAACCAGCCAGCTGTAGTTCGATTGTTCACGTCTCGCTGAACACCAATGAATAGGTCAAACCATCAGGGAGACCGATCACTGACAACGGGATAGTCGAGCAATAGATTTCATAAGTAAGAACCATCGAACGGACGGAGAGTTTATGTATTGGTTCAGACTTTACAGCATTGCCTGGTATTGTGACAGATGCTCTCTTTTCGTTGCAAACGGAGCTGTTGAAGCACATCCGGCTTTCTCTTTGGTGTGTATAGCACCCAGTAACTTGCAATCAATGAATTGTTGTCTAGGAATCAAGTGATTTAGCAAGTTGCCGCCGGAGCTTCAGAGTAGAGTGCCTCTAGCGTGGTGGCCCAAGCTTTCGGGATGTTGATGATGGAGGTAAAGCTTCCTAGATTATCTACAACCATACTCTTCATCCATCCATCTCCCTCTTTACCTAGCTTACTCCACGAAATTCTTCCCTCACCTCCAAACCCAGTTCGAACATCTCACGAATCCTTACGACTCGGCCCTACACCGTTGCCGTCCTCAACTGACACGTTCACCGAGTCGTAACAGCTCAACCATTGTCTTGACGAACCCCCAATTGCCAGGATGGACGGCAGCGACCCAGAGAGGGCAGATGCCCTCGAGCAATACAAAAACAAGCTGTTAGAGTCAAGGGAGATGGAGGCGAAGCTGAAAACGTTACGGCTGGACATCAAAGGCCTGCAGAACGAATTCGATACGACCGAAGATAACATCAAGGCACTACAGAGCGTTGGACAGATAATAGGCGAGGTCCTCAAGCAGCTTGATGAAGAGAGATGTGAGTCGATGAACCTCAATCAGTACAGCAGAAGAGGATGCCATGTATGCTGACGGGAGCATCTACAGTCATCGTCAAAGCTTCATCCGGTCCTCGGTACGTCGTTGGGTGCAGATCAAAGGTCGACAAAGCCAAGCTAAAACAGGGCACACGCGTCGCTCTTGACATGACCACCCTTACAATAATGCGAATGCTACCTAGAGAAGTAGATCCGCTGGTCTACAATATGTCATTGGAGGATCCGGGCCAGGTCAGCTTTGGAGGTATAGGTGGGTTGAACGAGCAGATAAGAGAACTACGCGAAGTTATAGAACTACCGCTGAAAAATCCTGAGCTGTTCCTGAGGGTTGGTATCAAGCCACCAAAGGGTGTCTTGCTCTACGGTCCTCCAGGAACAGGGAAGACGCTACTGGCGCGAGCAGTAGCTAGTGGGCTGGAAACGAATTTCTTGAAGGGTATGAGAGGCCTACCTACTTCGTAGTAAGAGTAATCGCACTGACCCTTCTTAGTTGTCTCCTCGGCCATTGTTGACAAATACATTGGAGAGTCTGCAAGATTAATACGAGAGATGTTCGGATACGCAAAGGAACACGAACCCTGTATCATATTTATGGACGAAATCGACGCTATCGGCGGCCGAAGGTTCTCAGAAGGGACCTCCGCAGATCGAGAAATTCAACGCACCTTGATGGAGCTACTAAACCAACTAGATGGATTTGACTACCTGGGGAAAACCAAAATCATCATGGCAACTAACCGTCCTGATACCCTTGACCCTGCATTGCTGCGAGCAGGCCGTCTCGATAGGAAAATCGAGATTCCTCTACCGAATGAGGTTGGCAGATTGGAAATCTTGAAGATACACACTAGCGGTGTTGCTCTAGAAGGAGAGATAGACTTCGAAAGTGTAGTCAAGATGAGTGATCAGCTGAATGGTGCGGATCTACGGAATGTGGTTACAGAAGCGTGAGTAATTTTTGGCATATGATGTATGTATATACGAACATAGAGTATCTGCTGACTATTGCTGGGCTACAGTGGGCTATTCGCTATCAAGGACTACAGAGACTTTATAAATCAAGATGACTTTAACAAAGCGGTAAGGAAAGTTGCGGAATCGAAGAAGTTGGAGGGCAAGCTGGAATATCAGAAGCTCTGATCGGGAGCTTTGACGAGCGCGTGGATTCACCGTCTGGGGTAATAGATCTTGGTAATTCCAAAGGCATCAACAAAACCTGTACAAATAGCCTACCATTCATACATGCTCTAGATGACTCGTAGCAACAGCGTATGTGGTTTGGCAGTACAGTAAGACCCACCCATAACGATATCCTGCATAGCGATATCTCTTTGTAACGACATACTTTCTAAAACCAACTGGGATTATTTGTTTGTATGGCCGCCTTTGATATACTCGTAACGATATCCTCCTGGTAACGATGCCGAGGCTTGGCCCTCGCCCCTAATTTGACCAGATATAATATTTCTTTCATGTCAGCCAACGTCTGTAACCCTTGCTTCCTTGAATCTCCAAGCTCAACAGAAGCTTGACATCCTCGCTGCCTTAGGCGTGTCACCTAGGTGCCATGAATCCTAGAGGCTTTGCTGCTTCACATCTCGATTTAGAAGTTCCTTCTTGCTTCTGCGCATAGCCTGTGAAAGTGCTTTCCAAGGATCGATACCCGGAGGTTAAGAAGGAAAGTCTGGGGAGTCCTAGTAGTGGTCGCAGGATATTTTGTGGGCTTTTGCCGGCACGGCATGTCCTTCCCTCCCAGAAACGTTTCGAGCTCTACCAATCAACAACGCCCTTCGGAAGACGCAACCTGGCGTAGCTCAGGGCATTCCAGGTCCCAGAATGGGCACTCTAGATCGGGCATTGGCAGCAAAGTAGATGGGTTCTTTGAGAAGCAGCAACTACCAATGTACAAGGACAAACCCTACAGCTATGCGGCATCTAGAAGGAAACAGCCTTTGTACAAGCAATGGCGGGCCATGCTTGGGGTTGTATGTTTCATTCTGGGATTGATATATTGGTTTCTGCTGTCTCCATCAACGCCTGCAAAGGTCAAGAGCAAGGGCACAAGTGCGTGGGGTTGGATGAGCGGGCCCGGTGCTGCAACCGTGGATTGGGATGATCGAAGGGAAAGGGTGAAAGAAGCGTTTACGCTCAGCTGGGACGGTTACGCGCAGTATGCCTGGGGTATGTTCATCGGGTTTTGAGATAGTTAAGCCCAGGTCAAAGTACCTGGGTGAAGGCATGTGCTACTTCAGGCTCAACGACTGACTTTGTACTTTCAGGCTGTGACGAGTATCATCCAATCTCAAAGACAGGCAAGCAGATGACAGACAAAGGCCTGGGGTGGATAATAGTAGACGCTCTTGATACCCTAATGATAATGAATCTCACCTCCCGCTTGTCGCATGCTCGAGAATGGATCTCGACAACTCTCGATTACGATCAGGATCATGAGGTCAATACATTTGAGACAACGATCCGTATGCTGGGAGGACTTCTTTCGGCCCACTATCTGTCGACCACATTTCCCGAAATGGCACCCTTGGCCGATGATGACAAAGGGTCACCAGGGGAAGATCTGTACCTTGAGAAGGCTGCAGATCTAGCAGACCGAATACTTGGCGCTTTCGACTCGGAAAGTGGCATACCTTATGCTAGTATAAATCTGAAGACTCTAAAGGGCGTCCCGTCCCACGTGGACGATGGAGCATCGTCTACTGCCGAGGCATCAACTCTTCAATTGGAACTGAAGTATCTTGCAATGCTCACAGGCGAGAAGAACTATTGGGACAGAGCAGAAAAGGTCATGCAAATCATCGACGACAACGATATGGAAGACGGCCTCGTCCCCATTTTCATCTACGCAAACCTTGGCCACTTTAGGGGCGATAACATCCGCCTTGGCAGCCGAGGAGACTCCTACTACGAATACCTTATAAAACAATACCTCCAGACCTCCAACCAAGAACCTGTCTATCTCGACATGTGGAACCAAGCCCTTGCCGGCGTCCGCAAACATCTAATCGCCTACTCCTCCCCTTCCCACTTCACCGTCCTTGGCGAACGCCCCAGTGGCCTGTCGGGGAAGCTCTCGCCAAAGATGGACCACCTGGTCTGCTTCATGCCAGGCACTATCGCTCTAGGCGCCACAGGAGGCGCTACAGTTGAAGAAGCGAAGAAAGCAGGAAAATGGGGCAGGAAAGAAGAAGACGAGATGAACCTCGCCATTGAACTTACCAAAACATGCTGGGGCATGTACAAAGTCACCGCTACTGGTCTAGCCCCCGAAATTACATTCTTTCAAACCAACGACCCGCCGCACATGGAACAAGACGGCAAACTCACAAGTAATGAAATGGACAATGACAGCTGGAAACAAGACTACATCATCAAGCCCCAAGACAGCCACAACCTACAACGGCCCGAAACCGTCGAGACGCTCTTCTACATGTGGCGCATCACCGGTGACCAAAAGTACAGAGAATGGGGCTGGGAAATGTTCAAGAATTTTGTCAAGTATAGCGCCGCAAGCGACGGCGCCGGTTTCACAAGTCTCGATAAAGTCAACGAGATTCCGCCCATGTTGAGAGATAACATGGAAAGTTTTTGGCTAGCAGAGACGCTGAAGTATTTCTACCTATTATTCTCGCCCCGGGATCTGCTGCCCTTGGACTCCATCGTCATCAACACTGAAGCGCACATTTTCCCGCGGTTCGAGCTGCAGCGGGGGTTGAAAACGGGGTGGGAGCGGAAACCGAGAGGGGCGGATGGGCGCATCATCCCGCTTAAAACGGACAGCAATAAAGTCGAGAAGACAGACCCCTCCACCGAGACGGCCGAGGTCACGAAAACAGCGAGTGCGAAGAGTGGGGAGAAGACGGTGCAGGGGAAGGCGTTTCAGGGACGGTGAAGCGGGTGCCAGTAGGGTGTGTACGTTATTCGGAGTGTGATTTTATAGCGATGTTATGGTGGGGAGGTGGTTGTATACCTAGCATTGGCGGCGTAGTAGCGGTATTTTTTTTTCTTTTCGTTTTGTGTTGTTCACTTAGGGTATAGCGGTCCGTCAGCGCAGCAAATGTGTGTCTGGAAGAATAGAGAAGAGAGAGAGGATAGCACGAGTAGGTGTGGCATTGATCCCACAATTTTCCATGTGTGCGAATGTCGTGTTGGAACAAGGAACACTGTTGTCGAGTAGTTAGTTACTCCCATGGACCAGGTGAATGTTTCCCCGCTTTAGAGACATCTTCTCCATGTTCGATAGATAGATAGTCAATCACGCCCCCCATATTTCATCATGCGAAGCACATTTATAAACCACCCCCACCCCTTACCGCAACCTCTGCTCCCCCAAACCCAATTCCCTTTCCTGACCCCTCCCCGTCTCCGCCCTCATCGCCTCACCCCCTCAAGCCCCTCCCTCGCGCCCACACTAACACACAACACCGCATCCAAGCTCTTCAGTTCCGGCTCGCGCATCGTCGCCAGCGCCGCGAGGCCGAGGTACGAGTGGAGGATATCTGACAGGGGAACGCTGTTAGCTTGGTAGGGCGTGGGGATGCAGGGAGACAGGGATTACAGAGGAGGGGGGAATGGGAAGGAGAAAAGGGGAAGGGAGAGGGAGAGGGGGGGAACAAACCAGGCAAATCCCCGGGGTTCTTGCCAAAGCCGCCAATGGCGTGCTGGGCGCGCTGGAGCAGGTAGCGCCGGTTGGCGTGGAAGGAGGTGAGGTGGGTTTTGTGGAGGATCTGGTTTGTGGGATTAGGGAGGCTAGGGGGGTGAGAGAAGGGATGTTGGAAGGTGTGATTGGAGGAGGAAGGGGGGGGGGGGGGGGGGGGTATGAAGGGGAAAGGGGGAGGGAAAGGGGAGTTACCGAGAGTGTCCCGCCGACCCAGAACGAGTAGCAGGTATCGGCTACTTTGTTGCAGCGGCCGTTGAAGCCGGCCCAGAGGAGGGAGGAGGGTGGGATTGTGAGGGGTGCGGGCGTTGGTTGTGGTTGTAAAGGGCTGGCGTGTGAGGGATCCGAGGCGGCGTATGAAAATTCTGGGGCGGTGTGCGAGGGTGATGGGGTGTTGTGCGAGAGTTGTGGGGCGGTGTGCGAGGGTGCTAATGGAGGAAGCGAGGTGTGTGTGGGAGGCAGCACGGCCTGAGAGGTACTCGAATTTGTGTGCGAGGCTTCAGGAAGGGTAGGAAGAGCGGCTTGGATATCCGAGACTTGTGGAAAATGGCTCGCGGTGGGCTGGTGGTGGCTCATCTCGTTGTCATGAATTGTATACTCGTCCTCCGCTTCCTCCTGGAACATCGAAGTCTGCCGGTACACGAGCCATCGTATCGTCGACTCGATGAACTCCTCACTAATCGCCGTCTCCCCATTCTTTGTAGAACCCCCTTTGCTGTACTTCGAAGGCAACCTTCCCAGCAACGCCAACGTTGCAATCCCGCAATACGTTTCTCCGGCTGTCAGAAATTTTACGGATGAGCATTGCTTGTCTTTCATCCCATAGAAGCGCACGGGCGAAGCGTACCGTGGGCTTCGTGGAGCGGCGCCTTTGCTATACCGCCATCGTATGTCTTCCCCACACAGATCGAATCAGCCCGTGAAACACATCCTGCACCCACCATCTCAACCCGTCAAAGTAAAACTCACCTGACTCCCCCTCACAAACCCCACCAACCCCTCCACATCAATATCTCCCTCCCCGCGCTCATTCCCACCCCCCAACATCCACCTCACAGCACTTGCACAATAGCAAAACCTCACATCCCTCCCACCCTCAATCCTCCCCCCAATTTTCACTTCCCCAAAGCTCCCATCCACATCCTGCATCTCCCTCACCCACTCCAGACACTCCCTCCTCCGCACCCCGCCCAAATCATCCCCCAGCACCGCCAAGCTCGCAAGCGCAAAATATGTCGCGGCCACGTTCGCCGGATCCCATTCCCCGCCTCCTTCCGTGCCTGCGTCTGCGCCTGTAAAACCGCGGAAGCCGCCGCGGGGGTGCTGGCAGCGGTAGATCCACGCGACGTAGGCGGCGCGTTGGTTAGAGGTTGCGGACGTGTGAAGGGCACCGAGGAGGTCGAGGGCGGAAAGGATGAAGAAGGCGAGGGTCATGCGTTGGGCGTCGGTGGGAGTGTAGGCGGTGGGGAGGTGGAAGTGGAGGCAGCGGAGCCAGTATTTGGTGTGGAGGGCTTTGTTGAAGGGGGTGGTGTCTGGGGCGTCCATAGTTATTTAGGGGTTAGGAAATATAACTGCTGTCGTGGTTGTTAGGGAGGGTTGGGCATGGTGGGGATGGACGATTCGGAGAGTTTTGATATGGATGAGATGATCATGGCGGGAACCCTCGGAAAGTGGCGCACGGCAGCGGGGCGGGAGCTAGTCTCTTCCGGAGCGGGACGAAAACGTAGACCGTGCTCCACGTTTTCCATTCACTATTCACCATTCACCATTGTTATTGATCACTTTGAAAACCTTTTACGCTTCTTGTTTCGGGTACCTGTCTCTCAAATCCAACCACAACTATGGCCCTCATCTCCGCAACCACCATCATCCGCTCCCTCGCCATCTTCCACCTAACAATCGCCTACTTCCTCCTAACCTCCCCCTCCACAATCGTCGACCAGAACCTCGTCTATATCCTCGGCGCAGCCATGGACATGGTACTTACCGCTTCCATTTCATTCCCTAACCCTTCCGCCCCTTCCATTCCCTTTCCTCTCCTTTCAAATTGCCATCCCCTTTAAGCTAACCCCACACCCTTTCTCCTCCCTTAGCCGTCCCCACAATCCCTCACCCACCCCACTCCCTCCACCGCGCTCGCCGCCCTAATGTTCTCCCTCCTCGCTCTCGCCGACTTAACCGCATCGTCTCTGCCCGCGGAAATCAGCACTTTCTACTGGGGTTCCCAGACCCCTGTGCGGCTGTTGTTTTTCTTCGTCGTGACGGCTTATTCGTATGTTTTCAAGCAAGGAGGAGAAGGGGTTGGGGGTAGTGTTGAGCGGAACAGGTTGGGGAGGGGATTGTTGGGGGGAGGCAAGAGGTGGGGAGGGGATGAGTTGAAGAATGGTTTGGTTTTTTCATGGGGGTTTGTGGAGATGTTGTGTTGGTTTTGGGTGAGTCGATTGCGGGGGGTGTTTGCCCTGTGGAAAGGGTTCGGGGGTCTGAGCGGGAGGAGGGCTAATGCGTGTGGTGTAGGTTTATGTTACGCTGAGGGATGAGAGGAGGGCGACCATTGCGAGGATGATGGAAAAGAAGAAAGCGGAGGAAGATAGATTATGAGGCTTGCTGCCGCCTGTACGGACTTTCTGTACGGACTTTCTCCGAGGATCAAGCCCTCACTATTATGTATAAGCTGAGAAGTATGTGCTTAGTGTTCGTATGCATAAGGACATGAGCCCTCCGTCAAAATCTATGGGTATACAAGATCCACCGCTTAGGGTTAACGCCATGCGATACTCTTATGCCGCTTTTGGTCCAACGCCGGTGCTATGCAAAAGACAATTTTGTTCCGTATCCGTATGTACGCAGCATGATGCTCAGGGTGCCTTGATCTGTACGATTCCGTTCAAAGCCTCCACCCAGCTCTCACGCAGGGTTGCCCCGAAATTCTCCATCCATGAGCGGTCCATTAGTTTCCGTAGCTCAACTCCAATAGAGTCTTCGGTATCGCCAGGTCGACCAAGGCCGGCTTTGACGACTTCACTGGCTGCGCTCTCTTGTTTCAGTCTGATTTGAATCCTCGATGCAGAATGATATGCGTTGGTAAAGCACGTGGCAACCAACTCTCGAATGCGGGTAGAGCTGGCTACCAAGAATTTCTGATCGATAAAATCCAGGTTGTGTGTGTTGGAGCTAATCAGGTCCAAAATCGCATTTATGAAGTGACAGACGTCCAGCAACACATGGATCTCATGGAAATAATGCCATGTAGGTATTCTTAGGTCCGCACTGAGTGGGAACATGTTCCCAATGTGGTCTTCGAACGACATTGAAGCATCGAAGAGCCAGTGTTCAATGGTTCGGAGCTGCGTACGAACTTCTGTCTCTGCGTTCTTTCGCTGGCCACCCGAGATTTTCGCAACAGAGATGACGTACAATTTCTCAATCGACTCGAACATGATATCTTTAGCACTAGACTCGGCAGGTGTCAATGTTTTATCTTCTAATCTATTACGATCTTCTAGCTCCGCGAGCTGTGGCATCGATATTGTGCTTGGTCTCTTATGAAGAATATCCCACAGCCGTGATATGTGCAGTTGTATCCCAAGCCATTGATTCTAGATTCAAGGTATTAGCTTCGTCCACAGAAAACACGACGCCCGCAGAAAAGCCCTACATTGGGTTCTGGGCCCAAACAGAGGTATTGTTCAAATCGAAGCCGGCCGGTTGCTTCACAGTCAGGGAACGCTTTCCGATCCCGGTTGTCTTCTATTCGACTGGAGATTTCGTCTGCTAACATGTCAATGACTCGTTCTACTACGTGTGTGTCCCACTTACTGCATGCTACTCTATAGTCGCTTCCGCTCGATGGTTGAGTGAGACGTATAATTCGTAACAACTCGACGATGATTAAATAGTGTGAAAACCCTTGCAGAACTGATCCTTGTGTTGCCAAGTTATCCAGCATCATGCAATACTGGCCGGTTTGGAGCATCTGACTCGTGGTGGCGCCGCCTAGGTTAGATGCCGACCTGTGCCAGTCCAAAGCGTTTAATAACAAACCCGAGGCTGGCGCTCCATTCTTGACCTTCAATGCAGGATTGAAGAGGTATGGATGAGTTGTTGAGATGCGCGTAAGCAAGATCCAAGACAATGTTGCATATTGTATGTTTTTGATTGACAGCACCGAGTAGGCTTTGACAGCCAGCGACGGAGTGCCTAGGAATAGGTAGAGACGGACCAACATCAGCAACGCATCGTAGTTGTGCTTCGAATAGGAGAGAAGAAACTCTAATACAGCAACAGCCCGTAGTAAAGCGTTGAACTCTCCATGTCTATGAAGATGCAAGAGTGCCATGACTGCTAGAATCGCCGCATCGTCCCCTGGCCGGCGCTCGCTGACCGGAAGCTTGGACCCAAGAGGCAATGAGACTTTATAGAGCCTGAGACAATTGCAAACGAATGCTCGTAGGAGATTTATACTCCCGCTAGTATCGTCCTGGGAAACAATAAGATTATAATCCAGCTTCAGCGCATTAATCTCCGAGGTGATCCATGAGACGCTAGCAGACTAAATTAGTGATTAGCAGATTCGACGAGTGAGTGAAGTAGCAATGCCTACTTCGGAGTCGTTCACCTGGGTCTTGGAGTCCCGAGCAGTACTAGCAGCCAATCTGAGCAGTTTCTCTTGATTCGACCTATCTAGACTGGATAGATAAGGGTGGAGATTACGGAAACACACGACTCTCGAAGAGTAGTCCGAAAAGTGCTCACAACAAGCAGAAAAGATTTTATCTTGGTAGCTCTTGTCCGAGATAGATGCCAGGGAGTAATGCTTTATTAATGCCAAGCGAGCATTTCTTGAGGTGGTGTTCTGCTTGAGATACTCCTCGATCATAATATCCAAGCCGGCCGTGTGCCTGAAATCGTCAGCTCTCGCTGTGCCATCTGACACCATACCTGCGATCTACGTACTCCTGGGTGCCTAGTCTGAAGGTCGCATCCACCAAGCCAGCCCATACCTTCCAATCATCGCCGACCTTGCCGAAAACTGAATACGAAGTCCTGCCAACGTCCTGCAAGTAGTCCGGACGAGCATCCTCGAGGAGCTCCCAACAGAATTGCCACTCATCCTTCCACAAATTGCACGTCTCGTAAAGCTCGATCTTCGTTCTCACAAGCTCCCATGAGTTCTTTCCAACCCGCGAGTGGATACCAGTGCGTGGATCATCCAAAATCGCTAGAGCTTCCTCATACTTATTTTGGGATCTGTATACCTTCAAGAGAAAGAACAGCTCTTCGAGTGTATGGAGCGTTCTGCCCTGGCTTAGTAGTTCCTTTGCAGATTTAGTAAATGACAACGTAACATTTCGTAAGGTGCACCTCACTTTTCCAGCAGGTACATCAGCCGCTGCTTTGGAGAGCAGCCTGTAAGCGAGCGGCCAGAATAGCCTTCGGTCATCTTCTGAAACATCCGGCGCAGCTCCCGCGAGAAAACTACTGAGTATGGTCCAAAAGAATGGTTCCCGCTTTTTTGAGAAATTCCTCATATATTTCATAGATGCCTATCGCAGGAGAGCTATGTTTAGCGAATTAAAGGGCCTTGTTTCATTGTATGAGCACGACGAGACGCACCTTTTGCGCCGACCTCCAATTCATATGGCTGAATTTAAGCTCGCACCATACTTTGTGAAGATATTCGTCCTGGGGGAGTGCAGTCGTTGCCCGTTCCCACATCAACTCCATCCGCGGATCTCTATCATTCCTCCCATAGGCCTCATAGTCGATGGCAAGGAGAGCATCGACGTCCGTGATGGGCGGGTTTCTGTTTAGGAGTGCGTCCAGCTCTCTTCGGCCCTGCTGCAGACGAGCTTGATCGGGGCATGACAGAAGAATGTTGGCTTTGGTGACCTGCGACATGAGAGATGTTAGCTTCAGGACTTCTCTCTTTCCCAAATATAGCCGTGCAGTCTACCAGCAGCTTGTCACTCTTGTCGCCCTTCTTTATTCGCTTCTCACACAGAGTGATAGCTTGCTTCCAATTCTGGCCTTCAATCAGATTCTGCAGCTGTTGGTCTAGGCGGCTACTGGCCGCATTCTGTTGTTGCGGCATGTTGCGCACTTGTGCGCCCAGTCAGAAGATCAGTCAGCCATACCTTATGCCATGTTCCAATGTCAATATGTACAATGAAAATGCCGACATAAAGTAATCTACAAGTGACCCCGGTCGCAATTGAGCCTCTAAACTTACGGTGTAGACGCGGACTTCCGAGCCCTAGTTGCATGAACCGAATTTAGGGTTCACCGTCCGTCGGACTATCTCTGCTTTGACCGGATAATCACGTGACTCAGATCTGTCCAACGTCGAATCCCCCACCTCACTGTACGATCGCCTCTATCTTGCTTGCAGTATCTAAGGTAGGTAGGTACCCGGTTGTTTGCCATTCAGATCTCGCAGGCAGGGATGGGGGTTCGAAAATTCGAAGATATCTGCGTTTGAGAGAACACAATTTGGTCTCTACGAATAAAACCAGATTGAGATGAGGTTTTTATGTTGAGGTTACAATCATCATCTGTATAGTGACTATGCTTATGGACTCCAACTGTTATGTCATCACTGTGCGACGATACTGCGTATAGCAAGTGCTTTCAATTCGTGTTCCCACCACGTTGTCCACATAATGGCCCCAATTAGCCATTTCCTGATAATGAAGCACATGACAACATTCCTTATCAACCCCTAGATAGCTTTTCCCCATCCCGCAGGTGGTCGACTGGGAGTCCAATGTCCTGGTATCGAGAAATGCCGATAAGACTGCTGCACCAAGGTGCGATCACGAGAGCATCGGCTTGCCATCCAATCTCGCCTTTCGTTTGGCCTCTATACGCTCTGTTGTCTGATGCGTTGTCAGGATGAACGATGTCGAGATAAAGTGCTTCGGCTGCAGGCTAACACATACCCATTCTTTCTTGCAATCTCGGTAGGCTCTAGCAAGATATACATTACCATCTTGCCCAGTAACCGCCCGAAGCAGCAGAGTCCATACTCTAAGACCGTCTCAAGTATTCCCAGTTCGCAGGGTACAGCAGATAAGGCTCACTCACTGGAAGTAGTCTGTACACAAGTCCCTATCTCCTCCGTTCCGGTGCAGACATCTCATGCTGCGAGAAGCTGCCTCTTGACAGGGATCGAAATATTCACTGTCTCTCTTGCTGGGCGGGGTTAGTATCGCATTCAGACCGATGTGTCTTCTTCCGAAAACCACCGTTTTCTGTTCAAAGGGAAGAATGACCTTGTGAAAGCGTACTCCGCTTTTGCCCACGTCGAGTCCCCTCCACTTGGCTGAGCCATGTTATTGTCATTCGAGGTGATGTCGCACGTAGGAACATCCCGTATTTAAGATTGACGATTGCGAGCACGCTTAGTAAGACATGCTACAGGGACAGGGCACCCCTGTAGCATCACCTGCGTCATCTTATCGATAAAGAAATGCAACGTCACTCGGCCTCGAGGTTCGCTGTGCGGTGTTGGGAATGCTCTCGACATCGCATTACCTGCATTCATTATTATTGTTGACCTGCAAAGGATATAGAATATAAAGCTTCATGGATCTTCGTATCACGTGGATACCTCGGGGATCACACCTTGCATCTCCTCGAAAATGATTGTTCGCACTCATTACCGAAGTGTTAGAGGGGTAACTGTCAAAGTTGTCTGGTAAAGTCGAGCTTGTGGCGTAGCCAGCGAACGGGCACGACGGGGTACCTATCATACAATCCGATTCGCCTCGCTTCTCGCAATGGCAGAACAGTGCCAGCAGCCAGGGCAGCGATATGCCCAACGGTTCTTCGTCTCTTATGAATTTCTCGGAATGGCTTGAGATCTGGTGCTGCCCCGCTTGATCGAGTCTGCTACTACTATGCTATTCTCTATTACAATACCTTACCGAAGCTTAAAAACACGAGAGAGCGCCGGTCCAGTCTTTGTCGCTTCCCAATCAGGAAAGGGAGTCCAGAAGTCCCTTAGTCCTCCACACCCACCATCCATTCCATCCTTCTTACATCGCCCCCCCCGTGGTAAATGTTCACAACGTGTTCGCTCACGGGCCTTGCAAGTCCTCCTAGCCCCCGTACCTTGGACCCGGCACTCTGTTCTTATGATGCATCTGTACCACCTGCCATGATCTCTGGATGCAGCCGTGACTCCGGTCAATCAACGATGCATCCTGTCAAGCCCAATGCATTGTCGGAATGCGGCTGTGACGGTTCAAGCAGAAACACATCCAAGAGAGCAACTAGTGCCGGGGCAAGATCAGTTGGTGGTTTACAATCGCTGATGTGTCTGTCCAAAGGGGGTAACAGTTTCCTTTGCGATACGCATACCATCATGGTGACTCCACACTCTTGTCCAGGTCGTCGACGCAAATTCGTTCAGCATTGGTGTTTCCTTTGCTTCCGCTCCGTTGATACACAAGAAATTGTTTATACCCCGGTATACGTTCAAGAGAAACTTTGGCATCTCCCCCTCCACACCAGAACAAAGGCGATTCTGCAACCGAAAATAATCACTATATCTTGCCCGTTGTGAAACGCGTAGGCGAAATAAGATATTCTTCCAAAGTACGACCGGAGTCTAAAAACCCTTTCTAGGAGGCTCCATCCGATTTTGTGACCAAATCAGAGATTGAAAATACCTGCTTCGTTTGAACTACCCCGAGTTTCCTTTCATATGCTTGCAGATATTTCTCACATATACGAGATATAGAGATCCTGTTATAGCTGTGAGCAAGGAGAATATTCTAAACCATTCTCCTGGCCGAAATTCCGTCTGATTTTAAGACTGAAATTGAGGAGGCCTTAGGTTACGAAGAGAGGTATGATAGAGTCGCGCAACATCTTATCATCATCTTGTAACTTCGCATGCTTCAATAACTTCCCTCCTAACATCATCTCTTTCATCTCCGATAGTGTTCGTATCAGCGGCTGCCCCTATTAGGAGCGACACTCAGCCCTCAATATTCCTATTCGGTAGAGCAGTTTCTGGGTCTTGACTTACGTTGGTCTTGACCTACTTAGATCAAGGTTTCCTGAGATCCTTAAGCTACTCCTTTTGTCTGCTTACCCAGCGTTGCGATCCGCTATTGTTATTGTTCTTCCAATTTGGTGGGACATCATTGAAGATTCGAAGTGGACACCATGACAACAACAGAAGTCTCTCCTCGTGTCGTAGCAGCGGAGCCTAGCTTAGAACCACTTATCGAGAAGCTACCGGTAGAGACAATGGTCAACATCGATTTCGACCCAGCAAAACACATCGACTTCAAACCACCTTCGAAGGTACACACTATGACAGACTTAGGTTTTCCGGACGGGACCGGAGTCTCTCCATGTGCAGCCTCCGAAGCTTTTCAGCTCTTCACTAAAGACGCCATCCACCAAATGCGAGCGGAGATCATGAGCAAAGAAGTTTGGGATAACTGCCAATATTCAAGTAATTTGGCCAAGTGTCAGCTCCGTGGGTTTGCATCGAAGTAAGCACCTTGTTGATACGAGAATTCTCTTGAACGACCTGTCTGATCTGAGTCAAGGTATGCTCCATTTATCTACGACACCTGGAAGCATCCCGAGACACTTGCAATCATCTCAAAGATCGCTGGTATTGATCTAGTACCCGAGATGGATTTCGAGATCGCTCATGTCAACATTTCCATGAAGACCGAAAAGCAGAAGGCGGAGGAACTCGAAGCTTTCATGGATAGACACCTGACAGAGGCTGATGAGGGAATTGCTGGCTGTCCATGGGAAGATGATAAGCCTATTGTGGATTGGCATACCGACAGCTATCCGTTTGTTTGCGTCACCATGCTTAGTGAATGCGCTACTATGATCGGAGGTGAGACGGCCTTGAGGACTGGCACTGGAGACATACTCAAGGTTCGGGGTCCTCAGATGGTAAGTCCCACGCTTCTGCCTACTCATACACGCCTAATCTTTCGCAGGGCTGCGCAGTTGTCTTGCAAGGACGCTATATTGAGCATCAAGCTCTGCGTGCTCTTGGGGCAACGGAGCGGATCACGATGGTGACCTCTTTTCGTCCTCGATGTCCTGCCTTACCGGATGACACTGTTCTGACCACAGTACGGCCGATTTCAAATCTTGCAGAGCTTTATTTCCAATTCAGCGAGTACCGACTTGAGATACTAGAAGAGCGTATCCGCAACCAGTTGAAGCTCTTGAGGGAATGTAACAAGGGTGGCAAAAAGATCAACACCACACGGCTAAAGAAATTCTTCCGCGAGCAAGAAAAGTTCTTGGCGCATATGAACCAAGAAATAGTTGAGGATGCACTGGTTACAAAAGGATACATCGATGACAGTCATCTCCTGAATGACCACGGCGCGCATGGAGGCAAGAATAAGCGCAAAAAAACGGACGAATAACCCGAAACTCTGATGCTTTGGATCATCTAGGGCGTACAGAGAATGACCTGAACGACTTCCCTTGTCTATGCTTGATGACTTGCTTTTGCTTCTGGGCGTGTTGATATTCCTGCAAATTCTATTGAGATCGTTCCTAGGGCGCGTGAATGTGATGTCTCGTGTTTAAGGTGGATGCTGTACTATTCCAAACAGGAGCTATAGCTCAGCCAATGAACGTTTCGTTGCTGCCACGTATGAGAGTCCCATTGTATCGACTTTGTTGACGCTCATCTTCGCCATGCTTGCAAGCAAAGAGATAGGGGTTTCATGGTACGGGAGCATGAAGAGTGAATAGAAGAGTATGATGATCACCTTCCTCCTCTCCGGCATGGAACATTTTGCGATGAAGAGTTCAACACAAGGTGACCCTGGTGTTCATGGAATGTTGGGAACGATTGGACCAGAAAAGGAAGGATCATGGTTGTAGATTTTGCTTTTTGATTGGCGGAAAATCCCCATGCAAAGAATTCTCTCTACCTCTCCAGCAAAGGCGGGCAACAACGTCTTTCTCTCCTCCAAATGTTATACCAAACCGGAATTTTGTCAGGTTAATACAGGTGAGTTTGTTCAAGTGATGCTTGTCTTCTGACGCCCGAAATGCAAGTGTGAGAATCTTACCCAGTTGAAATTATAATATACAACCAACATCAATATCATAACTTCTCTACACTACAGAAGATTTCGGAAGCGGCGAATGTCTTGATGAGGAAGATACCTTGGGCTTCTACCTAGGTTGAAACAGAAAACGGTTTCGAGGCGCGGCTGCCTAATTGTCAACCCCATGATACACTCATTTCTTCAGCGCTAAGTCGAGCGAAGATATAATACTCTTCTCCTTGCCGTGTTCTATGCAAGTCGAGGTCTCAGCTGTTATCGGATTATTCTTATCATGAATTTCCCGATTATACACCAAGCTTCGCACTCCCCTCTTTCCCGAGTCTGTAGCATCATTCCCCCAAACCGTGGCGCTTCTATTCCTTTCTCATCAGCACTTGCGTATGCTTCTTCTTACTCCCTGCTGGCTTACCCTCAAACATGCCATCGGCGCCACTGGCTTAACAACATCGACCTCCAACAGCTGGTGTCCCACCCCATGGGTGCTCAAAATGTTCTTTAACATCTCCTTCTCCCTTCTGTTCATATCCTTCGCTCTAATCCACGTCTCGTTCTCGGTGTCATGTAGATGCAGATACGTGTCCTGGACATTTTTATCTGTCAAGATTAGCCTAGGCCTAAAACACTTGTTCATCAGCGTTGCAACGGCCTCGGCAGAGACGGAGACGTAGATGTAGAAAATGCAGAGGTGGAATAGTTCATCTTGGGTGAGATCCAGGCGCGGATGGTTTTGGGACGTGGATCTGAGGATTGGAGCCATGATGGGTTGAGTGTAGAAGACATGGAGAGGAACGGCGCAAGGGAGACTCGAGTAGTTAATTAGGAGGACTCAAGCGGCAAAGTGTTGCAATAGACCTTGAGTGATCCACGTCATAACAGGGGTGAATACAGAATGAAGGAACGCATGAGCCAAGCTAAGATTTGACAGATCGATTGAGTACCTTAGGCCTTGGAAGGCTTTGAGAGAAACGCGGATCAGCTGGCAGTTGATACAGGTAATGGAGCCAAGAGGATTCACGCGATGCATTGCTAGCTTGACTATTGGGGTCGAGGAAACGTAGTAATACAACAGGAACTTCCACTCCAGCCGCTGGAGATTGTACCAGAACGTTAATGGCAGTCCCACTTCGAAAAGCCTTCGAATCTTTACCAAACAACTAGGATGAAGGGACGTATGTGTTAGGGACTATTCCTACCTTAGTTCCCCATAGTCTCAGTGTATTTCCCGAAAAGGCTTTCATTTATCTTATGATAGGAGGACAAGCAGACGATCAGAATGTATTAACATTGCCATGGATGGAAGCTAGATTTCACAGCCAGTATCACTAAATAGCTCGTGGTCAATGACTGTCTCTGTATTCATCATTAAACTCTAAATTTCTTCTAGGAGACTTGATTCGGACGGACCTATATAGTATTCAGACGTACAAAATAATAAAAGATCTTAACCTGGTTGTGAGGAGCGAGGAAAATGCACTTTTGCAGCACGCACTTGCAGATTTCAGAGATGAAAGTTTGACTAAGTGGAAAGCTAGAAACTCAGTCGAGTGGCACTGACGCTGGCGAGGTAAAGAATAAGCCAGTCGGTTTTGAGCATTGAGAACAAGTTGTTCAGATCAGCCGCGAACTTATGTTAGATATCAGGACCTCAACGAGGTGGTGAAACGACGAGGTGAGCGATAATCTCATATTCGTCCGTCAAGATTTCAACCGGTGATACTGAGTCCCTCTGTAGGACTAAGGATAGCTGGAAGTTGGATCATGGTGTTCCCTTATAGGAAAGTTCACAAGACAATTTGCTGAATACACGGGTTGAACTGAAATCGGCAAACAGAACCCTATGTGATGGAATAGCCCTTCTGCTGAATGACTATCTTGGGCACACCAATGAAAATACTAGTGAAGGATTCTTCAAAACTTGATGTTTATGTGCATTTTCTGAGGTTGACTGAGACTAAGGTAAGGTATGTATTGAATTACACTCAGCCTAGCCTCATTCGGAGCCACTACGGCGCGTTTCCGTTTCCACGCCTAACCCAGGTTCCATTCCGCAACAACACCTCCACTTTCACTCACTACTCATGACCGGATCTTCTCTTCTACTACTTCTTCCATGTGAATCAAGTAGGAATTTGGAGCTATGAATGCCGCTGCTGAATATGAGCCAGGAGCCAGAGATGGCTCCGCCGGCCTGCTACAAAGCATCGAGACAAGCCTAGAAGATCTGAGGTCTCTTATCACGTGTCGAATTTGCGTTCGCCCTCTGTACGAACCTTACACCATAGAATGTGGCCATACCTTTTGCTATAGCTGCCTCCGCCAGTGGTTCGACAGAGACCGTACCAAGAAGACCTGTCCCGATTGCCGCTCTGATGTCATTCGACAGCCAGCCCCTGCTTACCTTGTAGGTCTTCTGTATCAAAATGCCTCAACTGTGACTAATTTGCTGTTTAGGTACGAGAAGTAACGCAGATCTTTCTCAGCCGGGCGGAGCTTGTGCCCGCTGGAGAAACAACTGAAGAGCACCGGAGACTGCAGCAAGAGGAGGCAGAAACTATAGAGCTAGATAAGGCAAGTCTTGCCGATGGTGGTGGGGGTCTTTTCAGAGGTCGCTTCAGATACTTCGCTCCCGCCCCTCGTCGAACGGTACCAGCCATTAGGGATATTCAGGACGGTGTCGATAGATGTCCGCATTGTACCTGGGAACTTGAAGACGGCGAATGTGGAACATGTGGTTATACCATTTTTGCACACTTTAGACACGGCACGGATTCTTTGAGTGACTCTGCAAGCTCGTCGTTGAGCGAGATATATGCACGGCAATTCGTGGAGCAACAAAGAGGCCAATCTGGTTTGGAGGATGGAGGCTCCGACTTTGACTACTTTTCTGATACAGACATTTCATTTGCGGATCCCACCAATCGACCATACGGGGGCATTGACATCGAAGAGCTTGCATCGATGGGAAGAATAGCCGCACGCGGTAGAAATAGAAGACGCGTCCTTACTGAGACTGATGAGGATCAAAGCAACGCGGATGTTGAGGACGCAGGGTCGTTGGATGGCTTCGTTGTCAATGATGGGGAAGATCCACCAAACTCTCCGGGAGGAGAAACTTCTATACCTGATGATTGGAGTCCTGCCCGCGGATCGTCCCCACGCATTAGGTCTTCACACATGGGTTCTCCAAGTACACATTACGATACCGAGGAAATTACCGGAATAGAGGAGGCCTCTGGCACAAATCCTTCGGATTACGAGGACTTTCCGGATGACATCGCAGTTGGTCAAAATAGTTTTAGCAACGGTCGATTCAGAGGAACACGTCTGGGCCGAATCCAAATTCGGGCTGGACAAAGGCGGGCTAGAGCACGTCCGATATCAGAGAACAGCGGACTGAGCGAATCTGATCACGCACCTGCTATCGCTGTTCGTGGGAGCACTCAGGTTGAATCGGAAGACGGTTCAGACGTCACTCCACTCGTGCGCAGCAGGAGGCGAGCACGCATCCAGAGACTCAGTAGCTCCTCTGGCTCAGATATTGGTCGTTCGGGCATGCCTACTTTTCGTGGGCCTTCTCTTTCTCGACGAAATCGGCAATACAACAACAGCAGCATGTTAGTACGTGGCTTTTCTCCACTGCATCCGGAATTTGGTAGCAACGAAAGGGGTTCAGGCTCAAGCAATGGAACATCCAGAGGAGTTCCAATAGAGATTGAAAGTGATTCTGACTCTCCAGTACCGCCTCGACGCTCACGCGCACGGCGTACGGCAAACCCTGGTGTTTCCGAGGAAGATCATGCCTCCGATGCAGGTGATATATATCGTTGGACACAAAGCCCTCAAAGCAGCAACGGCACAGCGACTGTCGGACGACGATCACCAGCACATGGTACCAGAATGACTCCAGTTCTCCACCAACCCGGCCCCACGAGCAACTCGATATCCCCCATACTAATTGGATCAAGTCCAATAAGAACAGAAGATCACAGGCCCCGTATTACGAGGAACGAGATCTCAAGTTCTCCCCTAGTATCCCAGGACGGCACCCGCTACGTCCGCGTTCCTTCGCCAGCTAGCACCAACCGCTACATCAACATCCCACCAAGACACTCACCACGTCCCCGCCAACGAACCCACCGAATCCCTTCACGAAGTCCCCGTCAACCACCAAGGAACGCACGCTCCTCAGGAAGCCCAAACCCCCCACCCCGCCAACCACCCACGAATGAAGCCTTATCCGGATTTGAGCAGAGACGCCAGCGAGCCGCTAGCAACGACGCCGTACGCAAAGCTGCCAGAAAGGCCGAGAAGAAGCGACTGAAGCGCGAGCGGAGACAGAGAGAGCAGATTCAGCCTCCTGCTGCGAATGTAGCCGGCGAAGTCTTTGGTCGTCGTTGGTAGAGATTAGTGATAGCGGGGTTTCGAGACATCAAGGACTCTTTCACGGGCGTGTGGCATGCATAGCATCAAACCATAGATTACAAGCAGGCGCTACATACCCTACCGCATAGCCAGCATTTGCTTCACCAACCACTCGTACTTGGAATGCACGCGAGGTTGTTGCTTGCTTTACCTTGGCATTTTAGTGGTATGGGCTTATGCTTTGTATGCTAGGTTGAGGTTAGCTTAGACGAGGGATTGCTTCGTGCATAGATACTTCAATGGCATATTTTTCTTCAGTTATCGTATGGCATCTGGTTTAGACGAGGTGCTTGATTTGCTGCTAGCTTGGTGTTTCTGGGTCAAGGTTGCTAGAGAACTCACAGCAAGCCTGATCAGCTAGAAGCTATCTGGAATCATCTAAGCCAACCTATCAGTTCCCGATTAACCCTCCATCTTCCCCCCCTCCACTTCCCCCCCGGCCCTTTCCTCCCGTTCACCCACTTTTCTGGCCACCTCAAAAACCATAGCCCCATTCCTCCCGCTCACACTCTTCCACCGCCCAAATCTATGCTCCGTACCCACGGCCACAACGACACACAGGCCATCCTTGCCTCTGTCCCCGCGCTCAAAAACGGCGATGTCGTTGATGATGCCGCGGATCGTAGGTTGGTTCTCGGGAGCGCTGTCGGAATGAGCAGCTACTGCTGTGATAGCATCCTCTGTGTGTGGCGGGGTGGGTGCGCCAACAATGCCAACAGATTCGATGCGTTTCTTGTCGGCGCTGATGCGCCAGACGCGGAGTTCGCCATCCCAGCTGCCGCTGAGGATCAAATCGCTATATGGCACCGTCGCCAGCGCTGTGATCCACCGGGGGAGCGGCGGGCCAGGAACTTTAGGGTGGGGGTCCTGTTCCGCGGACGCTTCTTCGGGGTTTAGAGGGGGGTCTAGGCCGTGTGCTAGGGGTACGGTGAAGACGGGTTTTTTCTTTTGGAGGTTCCAGAGGCAGAGGGCGCCGTTATCGGAGCCGGTAATGAAGGTTTCTTCGTCGATGAGGGCGATGCGATCGATAGAACCTTCAGCGTAGGTCGTCTTGCTTTTAGCGCTGGGGTTTTTCCTCTTGTCGTTGGAGCGGTCACCCGCGCCGCCGCCTCCACCGCCGCGGAACACGAGTTGGGTCTCCTCGACAACTTTCCACAGTCGCGCTGTACGATCCCGAGCCCCAACGCTGACACAGCGTTCCAGAGCTAAAGCAGCCACGTTGACGACTTCGTCTTGGTGGCCGAACAGCGTTTCGACGTAGGCGAGGTCGTCGAGACTCCATGTTTTGATCGTGCGGTCCTTGGAAGCGGAATACAGCTGGTTTGTGCCACGGCGAAACGCAAGACTTGTGACTGCATCACGGTGTTGTGTGAAAACACGGAGGGGCGTCAGGTCTGCCGCGGACCAGATTATAAGACGTTTGTCTGCGCCGCCTGTAGCGACAAACTTGCCGGAGGAGGAGGCGGCGATGGTGAGGATGGCAGCGGTATGATGATTGTAGGAAGGATCGTCGGCTTTATCCTTGTTGCCTTTTGTAGAGAGCAATTTTATTGGTCGGCGGCGGGTAGGCGGGGGAGGCTTTTTCGGAGTTTTACGTTTTGAGGTAGAGGGCGGGGGAGGCGTGGGAAGCTCCCATTTTATGAATGTTAGGTCCTTTGAGACGGTGTAGGCGTAGGGAGGGCAAACGGCGATTGAGGTTGTGGTAAGGGTGTCAGCGCGGAACTGGGTTTTTATTGCGCTTGGGAAGGAAAGGTCTGAGGCTATGTGACGATAGAGTCTCCCTTTAGTCTCCGCCTGTTCGAAGTATTAAGCTCTGCGGCAGCCGTGTAGAGTAGATTTCTTGATACCTACCACATCTTCTTGCAGCCTCTCGGCGATGAGATCTCTGTCTATCTCTTCCGCATCAAAGCCAACCTCGTCCACCTCTCCCTTGATATTTTCTAAGTACCTCTCTGCAAGCCTTAAACGACGTTCGGCTCCCGTCTCATCTTCGTCGTCCGACTCGCTGCTAATATGTTCCTCCTCATCACTAGGCATCTGGCGTCTGGCGCCATCCTCAGACCCGCTGCTTGAGATGGATTCATCTCTTTTGGGTCTGGCAGGTTTGGCATTCTGAGTATTCGGTTTAGATCCTGTGCCTGTCGCTCGTTTTCTCGAAGGTACGGCCGCTGTGTCCTCGCGTTTCCGTTTCCGTTGCGAAGCAGGGGCAGTAAAGAAAGATGACATGGACGTGTTGATCTAGATCGTTTGACAGTCAGTTTGACTATTTTTTGATTTGCGAACTTTTTGATAGTGGTCAGTGCGCGAAATCTTGGCAGCCTCGGCTTTTAGCGTGGTACTTGGGTGCCTTAACTCCGAACCGAGATGATGCAGCACGAAAAGCCAGTAAACAAAACACTGTTTGCTAGACACGCTCAGCCAACTGTCAAATTATCTAAATAGCGGTCTGGCTATGGACAAAGTCAAATTCGATCAGGTTCATATGTTCGAATTGTTCAATTGGTACTATCCAGTAATTTGTATTCTCACAAGTCTTGTAAATGAACTCGAGTCAAATGGTTAAACTGTTATCAGAAATCAGAGAGTTCTACTTGAATATCTTAACTTTTAAACGAAGATCAGTTGTTGTTTGATGACTTTCTGCACCCTCTGATAATACTATTTGAATAATCCCATTCTGGAGACTAGGAAGTGCTCACTCTACAGGCTCACCGCTGCATAATATAGTGTCTCCAAACCACTCACTATGATATAAAAACTTCGCTATGTTGAGACTCATACGAAAGTTCATCTCCGTTGAGCTAAGCATATCCTTCCCGGCACCAGTATGTAACAAGTCCGGTACGATTTCAATATCATTCAACAGTCGCTGACCAGATTTGGGAGCTGGATATGCATGGGGCCACACTTCACGGGAAATCCAAGTCACGCCAATGTGATTCAATTCGACCTCTTTCTCCTCGTCGTAAGGAGTTCCGCGGCTAATGAAGCGCGTGATCTCGGTATCCGGTATCGGCCTGGAGGAGGTTATTTTGTATACGTATTCGAGCTCGTCCACATAGTTGCCTGCATCTGTAGGAGTGACAAGATCGACAACCGTGATGCTGAAAATGCTTGCAGCTCCTGACCCGGGTTTGGGCGACGTGAGAATGTTCTCTGGAAGTGTGACGTTGGCTGATTGGTTGAAGTACGTTGGGGATACGCGTTTCAGGGTCGTGAAGAGCGTTATGTGTCGCACGGCATACTCTAGCAAGGTTCCTTCAGTTTGGAAGAGCGACGGCAGAGGGCCTATCTCGATAGAGTAGGATGCGAAGGGTGCAGTTAATATGATGAGGTCGAAGTCTACTGACGTTGCTAAGACATCGCCGCTGGTTCGATCTTTGTGAAACAGTTGCAGTTCCCATCTTCGCTCCTTACCTAGCGAGATCCTGTGGACTTGAGTAGCGAGCTGAATGCTAGCATCGGAAATCTTTAACACTCGATTGGAAGTCGTTGATTACCTTGATTTATCGAGATAAAAGGAACGCTCTTCGAAGCAGCCAGAGCTGAAAGTGCATTCGCATCATGGAGATCTTGTAACGCATAGTGGCGAGTATTCGGCCGTATTACCTCACCAACGAAGTTAGCAGCAAGATGACGATTGTTCAAAAAGTATTCCCACGCAGTTTGAGAAACTTCCTCATCCAGGAAATGCTTGTGTATTGCTTCCTGTAGATTCTGGAATAATTGAAACATGGCGAAAGTATTGAAACTCTCAAAGGCCACTTGAACCATAGCTCGAAGTCGAGAAGACGTACGACCATACCTCTAAAACAACCTTAGGGAGTCCGCCATGAGGCTGTACCAGGGGCTTCATTGTCCACGTAGCCGAGCAGAAAGTCATTACTATCCCGGAAACCGGTCCGATGGTTGAGTTGTTCATTGTACGCCGGTTTGAATCAAACTTCCTGCATGGCTTCTTTGAGACACAAATCATCGTCAGAGAAGGATACAGGTCCAACTTCAACGATTGTACCGGATGTTTCAGCGCCATCCCCAGAATGAAATTTTGGGCCAACGAATAAGGCGATCTATTTATCTTGATAAAGAAGTGAGAGGGAAGGCTTCTGGCTCTTCTTAGGCTAGTGATCTAAGAGCTCATCTGAACGAAATCGGATTCGTCTTGTCAATATGACAATCTCACAGCTAGCCTCTAGCGTGCTTCATCATATATTACCTGGTGGCATATCTGAGTCCTCGTCTACCTTTATCTAACTGATTAGATACTCTCATGAAGTCTCTGTTCTTGATGATGTGAAAAAGGCTAGTTTTGTCGATTTCAATTCAGAAAAAGGGACAGAATTCAGAACGGTTTTGTAGACTCACGGAAATGTAGAGATCCATCAAAGAGTATTAAAAACGTGTTCTTAGAGTAGTACAAGTCTATCAAACGTGGAAATAACATAGGTATGTAAATGTTGATGGTGGTCCACAGTCAGTGCACCAAAGCTTGGCAATCTCGCCTAAACTTGCCCAGAAGTACCAGGCTTCTCAAGCTCACGCGTACTCTAGCTCTTTACCTTGTGAACTCATAGCTACTCCTCCATCCTCGCAAACACTGAGATAGCAACCCAATATGTGAGTAGATAAACATCACTGATCTTTCTCCAGCTAACCCCTTTTTAAAGGGACGTACTTCTTGGCATCACTGGCAAGGATTTCACCATTGTTGCGTCCTCAACAGCTGCAACCAGAGGCGCAACGGTCCTGAAGGCGACCGACAATAAGACTGCAGAACTAAATTCGCACGTTTTAATGGCTTACACGGGGGAGGCAGGAGATACCTGTACAGTGGAACCAAGTTTCGATTCCTCTTCAATCTGCTGAGAACACTCCTAGTACAGTTTTCGGGCTATATTCGTGTCAACGTCCAGCTCTATTCCATGCGGAACGGAATCGACCTTAGCCCTCCAGCTGTAGCAAGTTATACCCGTAATGAGCTAGCGAAAAGCTTGAGAAAAAAGCCTTACCAAGTCGGCATGTTGTTGGGTGGAATCGATCCTATTACGACCAAGCCGAGTTTATACTGGATAGATCAATATGCCTCATTGGCATCTCTTCCTTACGCTGCTCAAGGATATGGCCTGTGGGTGATGCCATCTTCATCTCTTCTTGCAAAAGGCAATATTAGCTCTCTATTCAACGAAGAAACTAATCATGCCCATTAAGGTATTACTGTATGTCCATCTTGGATAAACATCACCACCCAGATATCGATCTCGCCCAAGGCATGAAAATACTACGAATGTGCACCGACGAATTGCAGCGAAGGCTACCCATAGACTTGAAGGGGGTAAGTTCAAGTCCTCACCTTACACTGAACACCAGATCGTCTTCGGGTCGGGCTAATTGGTCGTCCATCTAGATGTTGGTTAAGGTATTAGACAAAGATGGAATCCGAGAGGTTGAGTACGATTACAGCAAGCCTGTGGCATGTGCATAGATATAGCATGGCGTTCGGTTTTTTAGGGTTCTTGTAGACTGTCAATGCAAACTACAGTTTATTCCGTTGTCCAAATACCATAGTTGACGCCATGCAATGACGAGACCAGTCAACAACCACATCGAGTGGAATGTAGAATAACACCTTCTGCGGCAGTCGTAATGTTCACGGGTTCGATGTTCACAGGGCAAGTGGTGGGGACGGAATGAGGACTGTGAAGCTAATTGAAGCTTCGTCCCGCCATCGCTGACTTCCAACCTAAATCCAAAGCATAGTTTACGGGTATCTCACCCAGCATGTCGAAAAGGCCAGCGCAGGAGTTATCGCAAGATGGTATAGCGGAAGGCTCACCGGCCACGAAGAAGACGCGCCTCGATTACGACTTGAAAATTTACAAACCAGTAAACGGCTTCAGTGCTTTGCCTGCTGCGCCAGCGCTGGCCAATGGCCATCAGCGCGAAGATGATGAAAGGAATGGGAACAATATACTAGCGGCAGCAGATGCGGAAGAGGAGGAACTAGAAGAGGCTGCATCAACAGCATCCTCACAAGAGCTTCGAGAAGAGCAATCCGCATATTCTGCGGCCTCACGGCAGGCAGCACCTCTTGAAGGATACACAGATCTCTACCTGGACACCATCAACCGGTCCGTACTCGACTTTGATTTTGAGAAGCTTTGCTCTGTAACGCTTTCGAATATAAATGTTTACGCCTGCTTAGTCTGTGGCAAATACTATCAAGGTCGTGGGCCTAAGTCACATGCCTATTTCCATGCCCTCGAAGTGGGGCATCATGTCTATGTGAACATGCAGACGAAAAGGATGTATGTACTACCTGAGGGGTATGAAGTCAAGAGTAAGAGCTTAGAGGATATCAAGTTCGTTGTAGATCCGCAATTGTCCAAGGATGAGGTCGGAAAACTCGATAAAGAAGCCAAGGATGCATGGGATCTAGGAGGGAAGAAGTATAGGCCTGGTATGATAACTAAGTCTCCGGGAGAAACAATTTCTAACATCTCTGGGCAGGCTTTGTCGGAATGAACAATATCAAAGAGAATGATTATTTCAACGTGATCATCCAAGCCCTAGCTCACATCCCTCCTTTGCGGAATTTCTTCATGCTCGAAGATCTATCACAGAAGTCTGAGCTAGTACAACGCTTCTCAGTCCTCATTCGCAAGATATGGAATACCCGTGCCTTCAAGACCCACGTCTCGCCGCACGAGCTGCTACAACAGATATCACGTCAATCCAACAAGCGCTTCGACCTTCTCCACCAGTCAGATCCCGTTGAATTCCTTAGCTGGTTCCTCAACAACATGCACTTGGCCTTGGGCGGAAGCAAAACAAAGCCAGGCACCAGCGTCATTCACCGAGTATTCCAAGGCAAGCTGAAAGTCGAGAGCCAGAAAATCACCGCCAAAGCCGACGCCGGCGATCGCCTCCGCTTCGAAGAAGCTGCAGAAGTCCTGGTCGATACAACACGCTACCTAATGCTAACTCTCGACCTCCCCACTGCCCCCCTCTTCCAAGATGAGCTCGACAAGAACATCATTCCCCAAGTCCCGCTCACCTCCATCCTCTCCAAATACGATGGCCTCAAATCCCAAGAACACCTCAACACCCGCAAACGCTACCGCCTCCTGCACCCCCTCCCCCCCTACCTCCTCTTCCACATCAAACGCTTCTCCAAAAACAAGTTCGTCGCCGAGCACAACCCCACCATCGTCACATTCCCCACCCGCTCCCTCGACATGAGCCCCTACGTGCAGCCCGATCCGAGAATCCACCCGCCTGGGGAACCGATTTGGTACGATCTATGCGCGAACGTGACGCATGAGGCTGTGCGCACAAGGGATGATAGCGTGGAGGGCGAGGCGGAGAGGAAGGTGTGGAGGGTGCAGGTGCGGGATCGAGCGAGGGAGGAGTGGTTGGAGATTCAGGATTTGTTTGTCGAGAGGGTGGCGACGGAGACGTTGTTTACGAAGGAGAGCTATTTGATGGTTTGGGAGAGGAGGAGGGAGGGCAGGGGGAAGGGGAAGGGCTAGAGACGAAGATGGAGATTTTCAGTTGTTGGAATGCATAGAGTGGCTTTAGGCTAATACATGGAAAAGATGGGGGGGAGGCAAAGCTATCTATCTGATGAGTTCTTCGGGGTGGGGAAGAGATACCAGCTGGCGCTCGACGCAGGATCGCCGAATCCGTCCATGTGGTGATGGAGCTTCATTCCGCCAGCTCAGACATGGAGAATTTGCATACGGAACAGCGCCAATGTTGCTGTTGTTGCCTGCTGCAACAAAACCAAGAGCGCAATCCCGTACTACTGAGGTTGGAAAACTTGAGAGGTCCTATGAGATTTGAAATTTTCAGGTATATAGCAACTATCAAGATCCATCCGTATGGGGTATCACAAGCTCAGAATTCCAATCTCCACTCCCTGCGGCTAAGCCTGCACCACTACATACGAAATCCTCGCCTTCGTCTAGAGCGTCTTCTCAGCCTTTCCCTCCTTACTCTTCCCCACATACCAACTAACCGTCGCCCAGAACTCCTTCCCCCCCTCAAAACCTCCCCCAGCGAAACCACCTCCTGCCAGCCCACCACGCCACCCCCGTGCCGAGCTGCCACAACGCCCACCCCACCGCCCACTCCATCCCGGCCACCAGCACCATCCTCCCGACATACCCCGCTGCCCCTCCCCCACTTAATCCAGTACCGAACCAAGCGCCCAATGGATACACCTGCCCTCTTAGCCACTCTCTCGCAGCCGCATTTGTGCCATGTAGGTGCATGGGGGAGGAGAGGTAGTTTAATGCCACGGAGCGAGCGTAAAGGGCTTCGAGGGGTAGAAAGAGGAGGGTGGTGAGGTGGGTGGCGAGGTGCGAGGACAGGGTGTCGGCGGGGTAAGTCGTTAGGGCTGTGGTGTGGTGGTAAGGTGGGGAACGGGAGCGTTCTTCGGCCTTGATGGCCTCGGAGTCGGGGAAGGTGCTGGTGTCGTCTCTTGTGGTTGGCCAGGGGTCGAGGGGCGTCGGGGTATTGGCGGTGACTGTAGGGGAGTCGGCTGTGGAGTTGTGGTGCGGGTTAGGGATGGTGGGGATGTGGAGTTGGACGTTTAATTGGAGGATGTCGGCGGTGGAGGAGTCCGTGGGGATGATTTCGGTGGAGACGTGGATGTTGGGGGTGCTGGGGGAGGGGGTGGAGGATTCGGAGGGGGTGCGGAAAGGGGGAGGGGACTCGGAGGTGTATGCGAGGGAGAGGTCGCGAGTTTGGATGTGGAGGCTCTCTACTTCGCTTTCATTGGTGGGACGTGGGATATTTTCAATAGTGGAATCTGCCGGGTTGCGTGGAAGTGGCGGTTGGGTTGAAGGGTCGAGGAGCGAGTCGACAGATGGCGTGGTGAGGTCTTCACGGAAATTAGATACCATGGCTGATTTTTCTGTTTGCTTTGTCCAACTGGCGAGGTAATCTCGGATCTCGTTCGATAGGCTTTGAATATCTCCCTTCAATTCCTCGAGCATGGTCTTTGGCGGTGGGTGATCCATTGTGCCTTCACTGTTGAGTGTGCCGATACCAGGGATATTCTCGTCGTCAAGTTCATCTTCCATGGCACCCATAATAGAGTCTGCGTCTGGGTTTGAGGGCTTTGGGAGTACACAGTGTAAATAGGAGTGTAGCTTATGTCGTACGATCGGCTTTGCGTAATACAGTGCCCACCATAGGGTCAATGGAGAGAAAACGATCGAAGTCAGGAAGTTCAGAGAAGATTTCGGACTGAAGTCGGCGGGTATACTGGGTACTTGGAACGGCGAGTACTGCGTGAATGGTATGAGAGCTTTGGGGTGAGGTAGAATTGGCCATTGTGGGATAAGATCTAGCTGTTGTAGTGTAGCGAATATTTCCAATGGAACCATGATTACAAACGTCGTAGCTTCGAGACTATCGTCGCCTATCAATACCTTTGTTCTTATATAGCTTCTTATGTTATACTTACAATGTGTCAGTTAGTTTCCCACCGAACTCGAACCTGCGAAAAGTTGTTCGGCTGCAATTGATCCCTCGAAGCTGCTTGCAAAGGGCGTCATGGACTCCTGTGATAAGAAAGAACCGGCCCACGTCGAAGAAGAGAGATGCTAGCCTTGCTGTCATTCCGCTTAACAGAAATTGCAAGGGACCAAAGTGTTTCCACTCTGACTTAATAATCGCCGCTAGAGGAATCCCTCTGTAAATGCGGAATGTCTATTAAAAGGGGGTCATTACGCGCGCCAAAGATACCGATTGAGCTTTACTCACTTGTAACCTCTGCCTTAAGCCCAGCACCCAGAATGTGCCAACAAAGAACAGTCCTATGTCTGCTGCTACTAGGAGAAGCCCGACCTCATTCTCTCTCATCACCGATTCAACCTTGAGCCTGTTGTTTATATCGCTTTCTTTCTGGTGTACCTCGGGTCGAACCGCAGTTCCGTTCTCATCCAGGCCGACACACACACCAACAGTTGCCAGAACATCGTTCTGAGCTCTTCGCGACTGGCGAAGAAGAGCTCGAGAGGCAAGATTTTCGGGATGTCCTCTACGGTCGTATTGCTGTATGTAACCCGGACGAGTAATGACGCTGGTATTTTGCAATTCATTCGGGACATGTACCTGGGCACTTTGTTCGTTCTCTGTCGATCCTGCTTCTTCTGGAGGTTCGTACGCAGAACGGCCCTAAGAAAAAGGATGATTAGTGAAGATCAAAGGAGCTAGTGATTGTTGGAATCATTTGGCGTCTTTGACATTAATTTCGATAGGGTTCCTCTCCATGTTTCCAGCCTCATAACAAAGGATGAGTTTTCTTTGCAAACGAGTCTTGAGTACTCTACAGCGTACATCATTGCTGGAATCACGGCTAGGACTAAAGTAGGACCAGCCCATAGAGATCGTGAAACATTCAGGAATAGAAGACTAGTGAGAATCCTCTGTTCGAGATATTGCTAGAGACGTCAACATACCAATGCAACTCGGGTCATGTAAGCTTGACGGCCCATTCTTCCTAGAACCTTTGCTCATGTCCCTAGTTTTCTCGTGAGACACCGAGCGAATGAAATTGTTGGTGAAATCAAGTCTTGCCTGGAAAGCATCAGAAATTATTCTGAATGTTCTTGAATCTGGGGTAGCCTGATGCTACTCCAAGACTGGTTAGCACCGATAGCGGCGGCTAATGCACAAACGCACAGACTCCCGCTGCAGGCAAACCTTATTTCACACGCAACTTCAAAAATTACTTTAACGTTTTATGGGGACAACTGAGGATGCGCCTGACGTATTACTGTACCACCACAGTATTAAACTAGTTTGCGTAAGAGAAGAACGGTCGATATGTTCTCAAGAGCTAGCATCGCAACTACTTTCGAACCCGAACGGACAATACAACCAATTTACACTGGCGGAGATGTTGCTCTCGACCGCAAAGGCCGAACCTTGGCGACATGCTTGGGTGAGGAAGCATTGCTCACTGATCTGAGTACGGGTCAACTATTAGCACGGATAGAGGGTGTAGGTACTATCTGAGATACCTATAACATGGTCACTGAAAGAAATGTTAGGACGGCGAGGTCTTAACAACGCTTTCGAGTATACCCTCCGATGCTTCGTGCGGTAGTACTTACGCTGAATTGTTATGACAGTTACACCGTCAGCATCACACCTAATACTATGCTCGCGCTCACTATCGTTGAAAATATATGCATTGCATAATTCCCAAGAACTGTCGCCTTCTATCAAACCAGTATTACTAAGAACATTAAGACCGCACACTACACCGGTAATCACAGCTGCAATAGACAGCACGGGAACTTTACTCGCAACTGGAAGCGCTGACGGAGTCGTCAAAATATGGGATATCAGAGGAGGCTATGTCACACACACCTTTAGGGGACATGCTGGAGTCATCTCCGCATTGCATTTCTTTGAAGCCACAGACTCCGAGCTAGATAGTACAGAAACCAAGAACCATAAGAAAAAGCGTCGAAAAAGTAGTGGGGACCATGATGAAGTAATGCAGGATGTCATGGCCAACGGCACTACCACAAATGCGTCCTTTCGTTTAGCATCTGGCAGTGAAGACGGTAAAATTCAAATCTGGAATCTGGCGAAGCGCAGATCAATAGCAATTCTCGACTCACATGTCTCCGTGGTTCGTGACCTAGACTTCCTCGCAGAAGAAGATATCCTTGTGTCTGGAAGTCGAGATAAAACCGTCATGTTATGGGATGCAAGAACCTGGAAAGTCAAGAAAGTATTTCCTGTTCTTGAAGTGATCGAAGCCGTGGGATTCCTCAACAATGGCATTTTCATCTACACTGGAGGTGAAAATGGAAAGCTGCGTGTATGGGACGCCAAGAATGGAAACGAGGTCACGCAAGAGCAGGAACCCGGGAATGAGGGTGACGGGATTGGGCATATATGTCACAACCAAGCCCAGGATTTCCTACTTTGTGTACATGCAGATCAAAGTCTAATCCTTCATTCAACCCATCCTCTTTCAGACCCTGTTCTTCCTGGCCATACAATTGCTCCTTTGCCCATTCTTCGACGAATATCAGGCACACATGACGAGATCATCGACCTGGCTTATGTAACACCAGATCGTTCTCTGCTAGCTCTAGCTACTAACTCCGAAGACATACGCCTGGTATCTCTCGCTTCACCCCCCCCAACCACAGACTCACTAGCAACAGCACAATATTTCGGGGCCGACGTCGCCCTTCTCCAAGGCCACGAAGACATCATCATCTGTCTTTCTGTCGACTGGTCCGGCTGCTGGCTTGCCACAGGCGCCAAAGATAACACTGCCCGTCTCTGGCGCATCGACCATGTCCGAGACTCCTACACCCACTACGCCACCTTTACCGGGCACGCCGAATCCCTCGGCGCAATTTCCTTACCCTCCGCCACTCCTCCTACAGGATCAGCAGCACACAACCACCCCCTCGACCATCCACCCCCTTTTCTCTTAACCGGCTCTCAAGACCGGACAATCAAGCGCTGGAATATTTCCAGTAAGAAACCCACCACCACCTCAAAACCATCCACTACCTCGCATAGAGCCCTATACACCCGCAAAGCTCACGACAAAGACATCAACGCCATCTCTCTCCCCCCAACCTCCCACCTCTTCGCCTCCGCCTCCCAAGACCGCACCGTCAAGGTATGGAGCGTCGAAGAAGGCGAAGTCCTCGGCATCTTACGCGGTCATCGCCGCGGGGTCTGGTCCGTCGCTTTCACACCTGCAAACTACCCCGCCATCACCAGCGACAGCGGCGGCAGCGCATCAAGGGGGCTTGTCCTAACAGGTAGCGGAGACAAAACAGTCAAAATATGGAATCTAACAGACTACACCTGTTTGCGCACACTAGAAGGCCACACAAACAGCGTCCTCAAAGTCCTCTGGATGCCCCCACCCGCCTCCAACCGCCCCCCCCTCCTCGCTACCGCCGGCGGCGACGGCCTTGTCAAGCTCTGGGACGCCCATACCGGCGAACCCGCCACCACCCTCGACAACCACACCGACCGCGTCTGGGCCTTGGCCGTGCACCCCGACACCAACACCGTCGTCTCCGGCAGCGCCGACAGCACCATCACGTTCTGGAAAGACACCACGTCGGCGACGGCGGCCGCGAGCGCGCAGGCGGCCACGCAGCGCGTCGAGGAGGAGCAAAAGCTGCAGAACCACATCCGCCGCGGCAGCTACCGCGAAGCCATCACGCTCGCGCTCCAACTCAACCACCCCCTGCGCCTGCTCTCGCTCTTCCAAACCGTCGCCGCCACCAGCCCGCCCGAGCCAGACTCCCTCTCCGGCATCCGTGCCGTCGACGACGTGCTGGCCCGCCTCTCCGACTCGCAGCTGCTGATCCTGCTCACGCGCCTGCGGGACTGGAACACGAATGTGCGCACGGCGGGGGTGGCGCAGCGGATCCTCGGGGTGGTGGTGAGGCGTTACGGGGCGGAGAGGCTGGCGGGGGTGAGGGGGGCGAAGGGGGTGGTGGAGGGGTTGAGGGTGTGGACGGAGAGGCATTATCGAAGGGTGGAGGAGCTGGCGGAGGAGAGTTTTGTGGTCGGGTGGGTTGTGGGCGAGATGGGGGCTTTGGAGGTTGGTGGGGTCGGTGAGGGTGGGGCGCAGGATGTTGTCATGGTCTGAGGCCAGGGCGAGTTTTGGCAAGATTTCTGAATTGAAGCGTTCAGGTCGTAGGAAGGGTTTCATTCATTATAGCCATGTGGAGCCGGCTGGGTAGGTACTACAACCACAGGATCTTGTTCCCCAACCCCACTCCCAAACCCTCTCAATCGCCCATACCTCCCCCGTCCCATCCCTCACCGCCCCTAATACACCTCCTCCCTCCTCCTCCTTCGGGTATCATCATACACATCCGCAACCCTCGGCCCCTGCCCCTCAACTCTCGGGTCCTCCTTCCCATCATACCGCTCCCTCCGTCGTCGATCCTTATCCTTGCGGTCATAATCATCATAATCTCTCCGCTTGCTGCGATGCCGTTCCCTCGATCGGCTTCGCTCGCGTCTGGAAGAATTGTGTCGACTGCCCTTGGGGGAGGCGCTGCGGTCTCGTTTTGAAGGGTGGCGGCTGCGTTCGAGCGATCGGCTTCTGTCTCTTCTTGAGGAACTGTGCCGGCTTGATGCGTTCGAACGGTCTTTATCCCGGGGTCTGGTATCTTCTATCGCGAGCATCTCCCTCTTCTTCCCCTCATCAATTGCCAAATTCCTATCCCGCCTCTCCCTCCATTCCCCTTCCTCCTTCTTTTGCTTCTCCTTTTTCTCCGCCAGCTCCTCCTCCGTCAGCATCTCGCCCGTAACGGAGTTCCGCAACAGCACGGGGTTGTACGTCTTATCTACTCTCCTCTTGCCCTTGGCCACTTTCCCCCATGCACCTAATTCATCCCCAACGCCGCCAGGGGCCTCTTTCGCGCCGATACCGAGGAGAGCGGGACGGCGCTCGATGGGTTTAGGTTTGGTGATTTGCTCTTTTCGGCGGCCGAGGGAGTCGCCTTCTTTCCAGCCCATGCCGCGGAGAAGGGCGGCGCCAAACTCTTCGACGGGGACGGCGGCGTAGGCGTCCAGGCTTGCCATGTCGGGGCGAGAAGCGACGTCGTTTCTGAAGACGTCGTCCTCATTCGCGATAAATGTGTCTCGGCCGCTCCGCAGGTCGTCAGTACCTCCGTTTAAACCTATAGCCGGCAAGACCAAGGTTGATTTCTTATCACCATCTCCCAGTAGCGCCGCCATAGCTTCCTCGTCCGCACCTCTAGGTTTAATGTCCATTTGCGCATCAACTAAAGTGCGGTTCTCTTCCATTTTGAAGTCCCCTCCGCCATCTCTAACCTCCCGCTTCGCAAAAGTCAAGCCGCCTTCCTTCGATACCTCGTCCCTCTCCGTCTCTGCTCCATTCAGTGCAGCACCCGATCTCGCAGCCTGCACCTCCGCCGGGAGAATGTTCTTGCTTTTTTTTCGCCGAGCTTCATCTCGCCAATCTCGGTTTTTTGGACCGTGAATCACCAGTGGGGCTTTTGGTTTTTCAACACCGTTTACGCCGATGGCTCCGCCAACGGAGTGATCAAATGCGGACACAAGCTGAGGGCCACGACTAGTGTCTTCATTGTCGGAGTCGGAGTCGGCGAGGGAGGAGTGAGGGCGCTTCTTAGGATTGGGAGGTTTTGAGATTGCGGTTGGGGTAGGCTTTGGCTTGGAGGCCGACAGGGATACGGAGAAGCGCTTGGGGGGGCCAGTAGAGGGCGGAGACATGGAGGTTTCCGTGGTGAGGTTGGCGGAAGGCATGATGGGAGGGTTGTATGATAGATGTTCAGGATTACATATTACAATGGAACTGAAACTTTGCCATAGCTGGTATTACGCTAACCCTTCCGGTTGTCTACAGATTGATCATACAGCGCTAAGGTAATATAATTTCAGCCGCCGCGGCTTCGGACGAGGACGAGGTATCGTCAAGAGAAAGGTATGAGAGTATCCCAGCTTATTACTCTACGTACTCGGCTCAACATTCGGCAGCATGGACGTGTGACAATCGCAAGATGTTGAAGGCTAGCCAGTAAAATGATTGAAGGAGTAATCCTTTAAGTAGATTTGCTCCCAACACTTTCTACATTAACACATGCGTCCTGTGAAAGCCTTCCCATGGTATCTTCCTGCTGGAATTTCCACCGATAAGAGAATCAAGTGCTGAGGAGTACACGAAGCAGCGTCGCTGTTCGCAATTCACAGCCCTGTTGTCTGGCTCTGCCCAGACTCATCAAGACGGAATTTTCTAGAAAAAGGCCTCTCATTCTTATCCCATACACGCGCGAAATAGAGTCCTCGCAAACCTCTATCGGGTTTTTTGTGCGACCAACGACCCAAGAAGTGATGGACGAACCAACTGTCTATGTAGATCCAGCAGGTGATATCAAGCTTCTTGTTCAGGCTGGTGAAGATCAAAAGACGTTCGTAGTCTCATCTAAAGCCCTGTGCCTAGCCAGTCCTGTCTGGCGTGCCATGCTTGACTCCAAGAGCCGATTCAAGGAAGCAAGCCCCAGTACTGGAGAGGTCTTTCTTGAAGACGACGACAGTGAAGCTCTTTCGATCTTGCTCAATATTGCCCACTTCCGATTTTTGGAAGTACCTCAATCTCTGGAATATAATCAACTGCTGAGGGTTGCCATACTATGTGACAAGTATGATATTGTCACACTCGTTCGGCCATGGCTTCCAAAATGGATTCAAGACCTCGAGCACCTTCCTGGTAGGGCCGGATACGAAGAATGGCTTTTCATTGCATGGGTGTTTGGAAATACATCGACTTTCGAGCGAATTGCCTATGGGTTGGTACTGAAGATAAAAGTTCCGCTTTTTGGATCGTACTCGACCGCCTCTGGATCGCTACCTACAGAGAATCTGCCTCCAGGAACATTGGGTCAGTGGCGTATTGAAATATATCCTTTCCAGAGGTTCTTTTTGAGCTGACATATGCTGGTCTACAGATAACATCCTTGACGCCCGCAGTGTCACACTTGTTGCGTTGCTGGATCTCTGCTATACCAATGTCAACCGTTTCGCTATGGGCGATGTGCAGCACTGTACAGCACCTTCGAACAAAGACGAGTGCGACGCTGTGGCACTTGGATCCTTGATCCAAGGCCTAAGTAAGATAGGATTGTGGCCTCGGCCTCGTCTCGCAAGTATTACGATAAGTGTGAATGAGCTGTCAGCAAAGCTGAAGAAGCTGTCTTTCCCCATTTGTCGGGGCCCAGAACAACGCGGTTACAGAGGCACTTTTGCCGACAACTCTGACCCCGTTCATGGTAAGTGCAACATCTCAGGTAGATTTCGCACAGAAATCGACCGAATCCTGGCGGAGAAACCCAAGTGCGTAATGGCGGACGTCGTTCGAAAACACCTAGAAGAGCAGAGCAAGAAATGAACTGGCCGCAAAGTCACCATCAGTTCTATGCTGAACATCAATTCTACCATGACCAAATATGCACAACATCACCACATTTCATCGAATCGAATCGAACTGTCGGAGTAAGGATATTGATGACATGGAGAAGTGAAGAACAGTCCCATCTCAACACCCAACCTCATAACCCACCTTACCTTACTTTATCAATCCATCTCATCTACCCTCTCCCCTATTCGATCTATTCGGTATCCGACTCCCCCCAATCTCACACTTCGATCAACACAGACTCGAAGCGGTGACTTGGCATGTGATAGCGGGGCATCCGTAGGGCGTAGTGGGGTCCTTAGCAGCTTATCGATATTCTAGCATCGATAGTGGTGCACCGTGACGACATGTACATATTGCGTCCATGATCGAGGAAGCTGCAACCGTGAGGATAGTAAGGTATGGTACTTACCTTGACTGCTAGGATAAGGTATATTGAGCTATGTAAGGTGCTTGAGATCGTAGACATAAAGGAGGCTGACAATTCTCCGAGACTTTCTCATCTCCCATCACGATTCTTTGTTGACCATCTCACTATCCACATCATCCTTTCAAACCAACACTCAAGAGCGTTGACACGACTACGCGTCCGCAACACCACATCACGATTTGAGAAACCCCTCCACTCCCGCTATCAAGGTCTTGACATATATAAGACACATCTAAGCCATCAATGTCCTCCAACGCCGGAAGCAAAGGCATCATGGGCGCGACGGGGACCGGCGCTGCCTCTGAGCGTAGGCGCGTGAGTTCCGTCACATTCGTTTTACCACGACCATGGCATTTCATTGAAACACCTCCCCACTATCTCCCCTTCCCCTTCCCCCCTCCCATCTCCCATCTCCCCCACCCCTCTCAAAACCCAACACTGACCCCCCCACCCCAACCCAGTCCTCCACCTCCTCGGGCAAATTCGCCGGCCTGACAACCCAAAAACGCAACTCCTCCGACGCCATCGCCGAGGCCCGCCGCCAGAGCTTCCACGAGCAGAGCCAGAAGCCTGGGTTCATTGGGCAGATGTGGCATAATTTCACAAAGGGGGGGGGTGGGAAGTGAAGTGTGAATGTGTGTGTGTGTGTGTGCGCGCGGCTGAGGGGGTTTTGGGGGGGGAAGTTGGGAGGGTTGGGAGAGTTTTGGGGTTGGAGTTGGGGGGGGGTCCTAGATTGGCGTGGCGGGGACAAGTAATGAAAGTGTGGGAGACTGGTAACTGCGGTTAGCTCGTAATTGCTTACTCAGGGCACTCGTCGGTGGGCTCAGGTTTATATTGAAATATGTGCAGTATAATTCAATCCAAACAATTTCCTCAAAAAGAAAACTACCTCCCCCACCTCCTCCACCACCCTCCTCCACCACCCTCCTCCACCACCCCTCATCACCACCCCAATCCCCTCCGCACCCACCACCAAACACCACCACCAACCCCCTCACTCCACCGCTCCCCAACCCTCTCCTATCCCTCCCTACCTTATACATCCATCCATCCATCCATCCATCCATCCATCCATACACCATCCTCACCTCTCACCTCTCACCTCTCACCTCTCACCTCTCACCTCCCCCATCTCCCCCCTTCTTCGCCAAGAAGGGGATATCAGGGTTTATCAGAAAACGAACGGTCCTTCGTGTCTACTGTAGAGAGGATGAGAGGATGAGAGGTGTGGTGGTGGATTGTCAGGAAGGTGGGAAGGGAAAAGACGGGAGAGGTGGGGAAGGGGAGATTTTTGCTGTGGTTGGGATTATTGGGGGTGAGGAAGGGAGGAAGGGAGGGAGGGATGGTGTTGCTGAGGTAGCTGGCTGGCTGTTGGTCGGTCGGTCGGTCGAGGTATCTTGGATGGCTGGGGAAATGCTGGCATGTAGGTAACTTTGGAGTAGCATGACAGACGTCCTAGCATAGGTATTCTTGAGAGGTAATCTTGAAGCTTTCGAAATGCGTAATTCTAAAAAACATTCAATCGTCTACTCTTTCAGATCCCACACAGCACCGCACTCATATCCCGCAATCACCCCTTCGCTCACGCTCTCACTTGACAATCTTGCACACCAAATCCTGTCCGTCCACCGAGTCTCCCTCTTTGACCAGCAACGAGCCAATCTTGCCCGAGTGCGGCGCGCTGATGACCATTTCCTATCCCAGTAATTAGCAATCTATTGGCCTGCAGATCGTACCGAGCACGAAAACTCACCATCTTCATCGCACTCAACACCGCGACCGGATCCCCCTTCTTGACCTCTCCGCCCTCATGCACCCTCACCTCCACCACAACCCCAGACATCGGCGCGCCAACCTGACTGCTATCGCTGCTATCCGCCTTTGGCCGGCTGATGTTCTCGACGGCAGCCTTGTTATCCGCCACCGAGAGCGATCGAACCTCGCCGTTCATCTCGAAGAAGACTTCTCTCTGGCCCGTCTGCTCCGACAACGGTCCTACGGCCAGAAGCTTGAGGATGAGCACTTTGCCCTTTTCCAATTCGACATGGAATTCCTCGCCTACTTCGGGGCGGGCGAGGAAGTATCGAGTGGGGAGGACGCTCAAGTCGCCGTACTTGGATGTGAATTTGCGGTAGTCCTCAAAGACTTTAGGGTACATGGCGTAGCTGGCCACATCGCATTCGGAAGCGCTGCCGAACTTTTCGTTGATGTCCGTTTTAATCTTCTGGAGATCCAACGGCTCCAGAGTCAGACCAGGACGCTTGTCGAGCTTACGGCGTCCTCGGAGGGCATCCGATCGTAACGGCTCAGGGAACCCTCCATACGGCTGGCCCATGAGTCCCTCGAAAAATTCTAGTACAGACCCAGGAAAGTCGAGCTCTTTAGCCTTGGCGCGAACATCGTCTTCGTTGAGTTTGTTGGAAACCATGAACTGAGCCAAGTCTCCGACCACCTTTGAAGTGGGTGTGACCTTGACGATATCACCGAGGAGATCATTTGCTTGCTCGTAAGCCTTCTTAGTTTCAGCCCACTGCGCACCAAGTCCTAATTGCGACGCTTGGAAGATCAGGTTAGTCAATTGCCCTCCTGGTATCTCGTGCTCGTAGACTTCGGGATCAGGTCCAGTGAGACCAGCTTCAAACGGCGAGTACAGAAGACGTAGCTGAGCCCAGTAAGTATCCAGAGCTCGTATATGGTGCACATTCAGGCCAGGCTCAAGACCAGTGCCTTCGAGTGACGCAAGTAGAGCGCCAACGCTGGGTTGAGAAGTCATTCCAGACATGCTGTCAGTAGCGGTGTCCACAGCGTCAGCGCCTGCCTCGGCACATGCGACATACGTTGCTACGCCCGTACCAGCAGAGTCGTGGGTATGGACATGTATAGGGATATCAGGGTATTTCTTTCGGATAGAACCAATCAGAAGAGTTGCCGCTCTCGGCTTCATAACACCAGCCATATCCTTGATACCAATCACATGAGTCCCGATTTTCACAATCTTTTCTACCAAGTCCATGTAGTATCCAAGGTTATACTTCTTCTTTGGGTTCAGCATGTCACCACTGTAGCAGACTGTTGCCTCGACAACACCTCCAGCTTGCTGCACGGCTTTTATACCGACCTCGAGCTGGTCAATGTCATTAAGGGCATCGAAAATCCGGAAGACATCAACACCATATTTCTTTGCCTGCAGGCAGAAGTGGTAAATGGCATTGTCTGGCAGAGATGAATAAGCGACACCATTGGCGCCTCGAAGTAGCATCTGAAAGGGGATGTTGGGAATGGCTCTCCTCATCTTGCGTAGTCTGTCCCAGGGATCTTCGTAGAGGAAACGCATGGCCACGTCAAAGGTTGCTCCTCCCCAACATTCTAAACTGTACGAATTTGCATAGGCATAGCTTGTCTCTTTCGCAATGTTCAACAAGTCCACTGTTCGAACTCTTGTAGCCAGCAACGACTGATGAGCATCACGCCATGTAGTATCCATAATGAGGCAGCCCTTGTTCTCTCGTACAGCTTTCGCATACGCTTCTGGGCCTTCCTTGTCGAGGATGTATTTGTACCCAGTCTTGCACGGCTGTGCCAGATCGATAGGCTTCTCGTTCTCATCCAAAAGCACAGGCATGATGATATCGGCCTTGAATTTCGGCTCGCCGATTTGGCCTTTAATGCTGCTACCGTTAACCGCTAAGTCCCCAAGGTAGGCCAGCAACTTCTGTGCACGATTTTGGCTCCCAACAAGAGAGAAGAGCTCGGGTGTGTCATCGATGAAGGTGGTCCAGCAAGTCCCTGCAATGAAGGTAGGGTGTGTGAGTAGAGATCCCAAGAAAGGAATGTTGGTCTTCACGCCCCGGATTCGGAACTCTACTAGAGCACGAAGCATCTTCCTTCGGACAATCTCGTAAGTCGAGGCAAGACAAGTACACTTGACCAACATCGAGTCGTAGTGAGGTGTAATGATGGCGCCAGCGAAACCATTCCCACCATCCAGACGTACACCGTTGCCGCCAGCAGAACGGTACACCTCAATTTTACCAGTATCTGGAGAGAACCCGTTGGCAGGGTCTTCGGTGGTTATTCTGCACTGGATAGCAAATCCGCGTATAGAAATTCGATCCTGTGTCAGACCAAGCTGCTTTAGAGTCGCACCTGCAGCAATTTGAATTTGAGCCGCAACAAGATCAATGCCAGTGATTTCTTCGGTGATTGTATGCTCAACTTGTATACGGGGGTTAATTTCAATGAAGTAGTATCTGTGTTGCTGATCCACCAAGAATTCAGCGGTACCTGCATTCCGGTAACTAACAGACCTAGCCAATTTGACAGCGTCCTCCAGAATCTTGTCCCGAACATCGGTCGGCAAGTTCTTTGCTGGAGCCAGCTCCACGACCTTTTGATGACGACGCTGGACACTGCAATCCCGCTCATAGAGGTGGACCACATTACCCTCATTGTCTCCGAGCAACTGCACTTCGATATGCTTCGGCTTGTCCAGGAATCTTTCCACGAACACAGTCCCGTTTCCGAATGCAGACTTCGCCTCTGATGTTGCTCGCTCAAAGGAGTCTTTCAGAGTAGCCTGCTCTCGCACCACTCTCATGCCTCGTCCACCGCCACCAAAAGCAGCCTTGATAATAATCGGAAAGCCATACTCGTCCGTGAACGCCTTGACGTCCTCGAACTTTTCGACAGGCCCTGGGGTGCCAGGGACGACTGGCACGTTCGCTTTCTGGGCCAATACACGAGCAGATACTTTATCACCTAGGGCGTCAATCGTTTCGGGAGTGGGTCCTACAAAGATAAGACCTGCTGCTTCCACAGCTCTTGCAAAACCTGCGTTCTCCGACAGAAATCCATAACCCGGGTGGATCATGTTGACACCATGCTGTTTTGCAATGCTTATAATCTCATCACCGGCCAGATATGCACCAACGGGTGTATATTGACCTCTTTTACCAATCACATAAGCTTCGTCGGCCTCTAGAAGGCGTAGTCTCTCATTAGCAAAGTGCTTTTGGAAAGCCAATCTTTGAGCTGTACTAACTTTGCCTGTGCATGCTGAGGCGGTCCTCATAACTAATACCATTAGCAAGTACTCAGGGTTTCCCGTAATCGTAAGTGTACCTGAAGACCGCTACGGTTTGTAGAGAAAGCTCGTGGGCCTAGTAGGAAACGTGTATCAGCCTGGGGACTGTCCATCTCAAGAAGCCGTATGGAAGTTCGGCCGAATAGCCGGATTGGACGTGAAACCCTTACTGTTCTAAATATCTATCTCGGCGATTTGTGTAAGCCACTTTCTCTTACGAGCTGCATCAATTGGCCAAGCTTACTCGAATAGCTAGGCACAAGAATCAGCGTGTAGCTTTCTCTATAGTCATTGTCAAGACATCCTTACGAATCTCTCCTCTGTTGGCCACTACCAAGCCCAAGCGGTTCAGCGTCAGCAAGGGGTCCTCATGCAAACGTCCTTCACCGCCTAGTCCGGCCGGGGGGCTGCGCACCCAGTATTTTTTTCAACTCCATAATCGTCGAATTTGCCCTCAGTCTTTGATGTACTGTATGGTCCTTGCCCGAATGCCCAGCATCGAAATGCTCGGCATACTCGTCGTGCGGATCAGGCATGTTGAAGCGTCAAGCTCCGTAGGAGCGGGGAGTACTTGTATGCGAACGAGAATAACAGGGTCAATGGGTGGTGAATGGGCAATTGAGAGGTGCTGGAGCTGTAGGAGGCTCCTGAGTGTTCGATGGAGTAGTACTTATATAAGGGTTCAGAAGTGTCGGGTGATTCAATTGGCAAAAGGAACGAGGGAGGATTTTTGGCTGGCGGGTGCGCGGGGGCCTGTTGTTTTTGTGTGATAGAGTAGCGGCGATAAGACCAAAAGACTACCTAGTCCTGCCGATGCCATGAATCAAAGTCACCGTCTCACAGAAACGTGCACTCTGCACTTCCTCCCTTCAAGCCGCTACATGGTGAGAAAAGAATAGAGAGTACAGTACTCGTACTCTAGTCGACAGCCTGCCAAGGAGCCTTTATGTACTTGATGTATTCCGTCCCTCCACTAGAGATTGAGCCCAGTCACACACATCATACACACACGGCTACTTATTGATGCTTGAAGAAGGATCTCCGACATTTCATGCAGTCGCTTCCCAAAACACCATCATTCTGATCCATTCAGTGCTCTTCACGCACGAACGGCTATCAAGCGAAATTCTCTCAACGAACAATCTCCAATCGAACTGACTCGTGTTGAAGCTTGCCAGAATCATCGAACATTCTAGGTTAAAGAATCCATGCTGACAGTCTTTCTGTATGTTCACTTTCAATCTCTGCAGAGAAGTGTCTTCCACTGCTTTCTTTCCGACTTCATTGGATGCATCTGTCTGGCGACCTTCTCGACGGCATTCTCGCTTACTCAATCGTTGACCTACAGAGGGTACTTCTATATAACGGAGACAGTGGTCATGCCTCGACCCTCGCATAGACAGAGCTACGAAGCCAGCTACATGCTAGCCTGGGTCTACTACCCTTCGGCATGACGTTGCAACTATCATGAGGCTGTCAGTCAATGTTGAGTGACATTGCAGGCACTCTGGATCCTACTCAAGGACTCATGGACATAACTATACTGTACGCTGGCGCACAATCGCCAGTGGTATTATCCATATGGTCAGCCTGAGAAGCCAACGAGACAACAACATTGACAACAGCGTAGATGTGCATGCTCCCTGTTGGATCTCGAAGCAAGGCCGATCACCCAACTTTCGTCATTCTAATGGGCGCCTTGAGTACATGAAATCTCAAATGGCACCCTGTGGCATGGAGGGTATTGAGTAATGGGCATGTCCTGCACAGCCTGTCTATCTGAAGGCGTATTTCTTGTTCAAGCAGTATAGGAGCTGATGGAACTTGTAGTCAAGTGCTGTTTGGAGTCTCCTCTCTAATTGCAGCACTTTGTCGAAGATTGCGTCGGTGGACTGGCTTGCTTATCAGCTGCGCCAAGGCCACCACAACGGCGAAAGAAAGGACAGCCACCATTGCCACCTCTACTCCGGCAATGGGGCCTTTCAAAATTGGTTCTTTCGCAGACGACATTACAGAAGAGACACAAAACAAACTCAGATATTGCAGGAAACGGGATACTCATTGATCGACGTGCATATTGCGCAGGCGCCTCTGCAAGCAACTGCGTGCTTCGGTTTCGTGGCATTTCATGCAGAGTATACTTCAGAAACGGAAAATCTTCCCTTATCTATCCATACAAAGCTTCCCAAATTCAATACCCCTTGACTATCTGACCGACTCAGACTCTAATAACACCACCAACCCAGCCACGACCCGTATATAAAAAAGTAGCACAAATACATCCCTCAGCCCCATGAACAACACTTCCACAAATCCCTCAACACCGCCATCTTAACGCCCAAAAACCAAAAACCATCTCTCGCCTCCAAAAGGACTCGAACCCCCAACCTAGAAAGTCAAAAGATAAATCCTCTGACACAGTGCAGCGAATAATACCCTCTAACCAAGTCCGCCAACACCGTCAGAACTTTTAGTGACACTGTGCACCAACTAGTCGTGACTTTCGAACTGTGATGAAAATAATGCTTCTATTTTAATATCCTAATTCCACAAACCTATAAAGTTTTCTTTTCTTTTCTTTTCTTTAAGATATTGAAAACTGGGTCCTATCAATGAAAGAGAAGGTGAATATCTAGGAGCAATAGAGAAGGTAACATGTTTTCATTCTTCTAGTTCACTACTCTATCCTCTCAAAAGCCCATCTCCCCTTCTACAAAGCATATCCTACATCCATACCCACAAACACATGGAAAACCCCCCCTCCCTCCCAAAACACCACGACTCAGCCCGACCCAAAGTACCCACCTTATTCCGTCCCTACCCTCCCGCAAAAACCCTTTTACATATCTACATACCTCGCTCAACGCCATTTGTCTAGCCCAATACGCCGAGTTCAAGATTAGCAGCCACAAACCCCAGTACCTATCTTGACAGCGGCCCTCATTGTTTTAATATACCCGTCTCGCTCTCTCTCTCGCTCTCTCATACGTACCGAGTTCTCAGTGGCTGGCTTCACTTTTCGCGTCGCTGCTGTTGGTATACAGTAGTATAGAGACTAATGTGGATGGGTCAGTGAAGACGGGAACTCGGGGAGGGAGAGGTACATGCAGGAAGGTCGGGTTGGGGGGGTTGCTGGGGTTTGCGATGCGTAGAGGATGAGGGTTCTGTGTGTTATAAGTACATAGCAGTCAAATTCTATTTTATCATGTTATCTGTCTGTAAGGCCCGCCCACATGTCAATGCCTCGAGTGAACCTTTCCCACTGTTCTAATTCTTATATATACAGGTGGATGTTGCCTCATGCCTATGATACTCAGTATCGTTATAGTTTTGACATTGGGCCATTTCTTTTGTCTCTCTCAGATATGGATCATGATCACGTTAGTATCTCTCAAGCCTCATCGTTACCAAAGATACCTCACACCTGATTGAACTATCTGCCATCTATTATACATATGCTGCAAGCCTGCTAAAACCATCAAATGCTCTGTTCGCATGTAATACACCTGAGCTGACCCTCGCAAGGCTCAGCACAAGCTATTACCAAATGACCCGTAGGTCACATCGAAGAGCTGTCATCGAAAAACCACTTATTTGAGAGCAATGCGAGAGCCTCATAGACCCGCCCTGTCCCGCCCTCTTTGCAAGTAGAGAAAACTCTCTTTACACAAAAGCCCCCCCTCCTCCTGTCAAGCATCTAAAATCGATACCCGGTCGGTTGAGGAGTGATGCCGTTCGTCTGTGAGTATGGCACTGGATTGGCCGCTCCTTGCGTGAGCATCAGCCTCGAACCTCCCAAGATTGGTGTATTATCCTCCTCTTTCTGCTCCTTGACCTCACGAGCTTTGCGCTCTTCGTTATCTCTCTTTAGGGTGTCAATCGTAGACGCTTGTTGGCTCATGTAGTTGATCATGAATGGCATGGTGAAGTCTGTCAGACCATGACGCCATGACAGCTCCATGACAACGTGGAGGCGGATAAGATCGTAGCAAGCATAAAGCATGCCGACGTAGCATTCACGACTGCCAATGTCGACGAACTACGCGAGGATTAGCGAGGATATCAGGTTTTACAAAGGACAAACGTACATAGCGAAGTAAGTCTTCGACGACGTCGCTCTTTTGAGAAATCGCGGCCGTCTCAATTGCATCCTTGAACAACTTGTCTTGCTTGGACAAAGCAATTGATTTCTCCCATCGTTTATTCTTTCGGTAGATGTTAGCAGCAATTTGCCGGAAGAACACTAGCTCATGGTGTTCCAATCGTGAAGCTAAGTCGACCGGGTCGTAATTGTCATAATTCTCAACGGAGTCTCGCAGCGTCTTGTAGTCTTCCTCTTCTATTAGCAAATCATTAATCGCATCGTTAACGGTTCTCTTGTTCTGTGACTGAACGTTGAGCAAGAATGGCTTGATAAGAGGAATATTGTCCGACTTTACAAACATCTTTACCACACGGTTGACGTCAATTCGGGATGTCAGTGTTTGAAGTAAGTCGGTGAGTAATGATGGTTGCTGTTCCAGATAGAAGCTCAAGGCTTTGTAGTAGATTTCGAGATTGGCGACCTTAACGATGATATCCTTGAAAGAATGGTGCTCCCAAGCATCCGCTGCACGCTCCATCATCGCAAGCGCGGCATTGTCCCATTCGTCGTAGTGGCAGTACAAGAAGATGAGCTCAGGCCATAGGTGTGCTTCCTCGCAAGCACGGATCATCTTTGGAATGTTTATTCTGGACCAGAAAAGCTTGAGATGCTCCATCACTCGGTCAGGGTGGTACTTAGAGAGCACAATACCCAGTTCAGTAAACATACCCATATGAGCTCGCTCCATGCCCAGACCGGCTTCCAGCAGGGAAATGAGCTCGTCAACGTAGCCATCGCGCTCGTACTGGCGTACAAGATCTTGCAGCTCTTCAGCATGAACAATAAGGTTCAAACCACAGATCTGCGCCAGACGGAATTCCTTCTTAGCGATACATGCCTCGTTCACTTGCTTCCACACCTTCACGCTGTTGGCCTTGCGGGCGCATTCCACTGCCGCTTGGTACTCTTTCAGGTGAACAAGGGTAGTGGCAAGCTTGGCCCAGTTCGAAATACTAGAATAGAAGATCTTTGCGGCTTGGTGATAGCCTTCCTCGTAAGCTTTGTCACCCGAAGCTTCGACGTCTGCGACATTGGTGGAACGCAAGAAGTCCTCGAGCTCACTTAGTTGGTTTGTTCGAGCATAACAGAAGGCAAGGGCTGTGTCAATAGGTGGCTCTCGTTGAGATTTTCTCGCCATACGTAGATATTTGATGAGTTCCTCGTCCTTGCCGGCATGGGTTGCAATGTCAATGACTTCATTGTAGTTGCTTGGGTCGTCTGCGCGAATGTAGGAATCGATAGCATCGCTGATACGTAGACCAGTCAATTGAGCCTTAGCAGCCATACTCCATACTTGAGGGAGCTCGACGCGTTCGGCATATTCTTGCGCCCGATCGATACTGACGATGTGCTCCACGAGAACGTTCGTTGCCGCTGTATGGTTATCCTCTTTTTTGTAGACCTCGAAAGCTTCTTCAAAGAGGCCTACCGATATGCACATATTAGCAATCTCTTCCCCATTGTAAGCCGAGAGCTGATGGATGTAGTCCATTAGACGGCCTTTGTCGGCCTTTGCAGCTGTGAGCATCAGGAGGTTTTGCAAACTGCCATTGTCGCTAAATGGAGATGGTTCAAGGATAATCTTCTCCAATAGCTCGATGAGCTCAGCTGGTAAATCGGCTTGCAGGAACGCTGCCACGGCTATAGAGACCTTTTCAGGCTCGGTGGATTCAGGAACCGCTGTCGATATGACTTGATCAACTAATGAACGTCGATGGGTGTTTGTGTCTTTCAGCACGAAAGCCCAGATCTCGCGGTCAGCGCGGTCCAAGAGATATCGAGCTTGGGCCTTGAACATCGAATTTTCATCGGTTATTCTGATGAGATCAACGTCGTTCAAACCTTTCCGGTATGCGATGTAGGCAAGATTAGGGTCCCGTTTCTCGCAATATTTACCAACAACAAGCGTATCGTACATATCATTCTCCTTCAGGAACTTCTCCGGATTATTATTACTGTCAATGTATATCTTCGCAAGCGCATTGTAAACAGCTTGCTGCTGGTTTCCGCTCGCGAGAGTGGCCTCAAGGAAAGGTAGGAGTAGTTTGAGACGGTTGCGTGACTCGACCTCAGAGACCAGGTCATCAATCGGAATAGAAGTAGGATCGACTGACTTCAAGAGGTCCTTAATAACAGACTCATCACAGTCAACGTCGAGTAGGGCGCCAATCACAAAAGGCGCTTTCGCTGGATTGACTCGTTGCACATAGACCTCAATCGATTTGTACTGCTGGTTCTGATAAAGGTAAAGTACCAGATCATGGATGAAATTGTATCGATCGCAGACAATGATAAGTGGCAACTGTTCCGTAAGCTTGGCTTCCTTCAAGAAATTCTTAACTTTCTCTGGGTTGTAGTAATTGCTATCTCGACAGATCCGTTCAACTTCAGTAAATTGACTCATCTTCGTTGCAGCCTCAATGTACTTGAAGTGCACCTCAGGGTCCTCACTCAAATTGACGATGCTACCTAGATAGTAATAAAGACCTTCTGCTGTTCGGTACGTTTCGAAAAGCTCAATCAACCTACTGGGTCCCAACAAGTCCGAGTATTTGGTAGCGATCTGTACAACAGCCTGCAGATTTTGACGGATATTGGCCTTGAGCATCTCGTTCAAGCAGTCCAAGGATTGCTCCAGAGACATCCGGCCAAAGTAGTCTACTAACCATTCTAGTTTGAATTTGTCGGTCCGTACGATGTTTCGCTTGATAGCAGCTGGGTCATCAGAATTTTCTAGCGCCCGTTGAAACAGTTGAGCATTCTCGCAAAGCTGTGATATCCGCGCCCTATCGTAGTATGAGAACATCTCGTTGCCCAAGATAGCATCCGCAACTTGGGGAGCGTTGACTAGGTTCATTTCTAAGAGTCGGGTCTGCAGGTGTCCTTGCTCGGGCTTGTTGTCTTTGAGTGCATCTAAAAGGAATGCTGTAGCCGGCTGTACCATATTTTGCGACTGAAAGATGTCAACCACGCGCTCTAAGTCCACCAAAGGTCCATTCTCGTCATTGGCAAGTGCAGTAGCGAATTCGGCGCCCTTTTCGGGGTTCATTCTCACAATGTTTTGTAGAAGCTGTGCAAAGTCTGGGCTGTAACCGCTCTGTTTAGCGAACGGAAGGATCTTGTCGAACTGCCCGGTCTCCGCAAACGCAGCAACAACTTTTTGAGGGGCATTAGCACGTAAGAAAATGCTCAACGCGAGTTGCGGGTCGTGCAACCGGACAATGTCCCCTAATTCTTCCGAGCACTCCAATTTGTCCTCCCTCAGCCACTTTTCGAGGAGGTGCTTTCGATTCTGTGCTAGAACAGGACGGACAAGCTCAATACTCTCAACCCGGTTGAGGGTACCCTTATCGAGTAAGATGCCGAAGTATTGCAATATCACTGACAATTGCCCTTGGGTTTGGGGGGCGTGCTTGAATCGCTCAATTGTCTGAGGTGTACGCAGAAAGCCACGTGGTGAAGTCGCTGCAATCTTGGCAGCCTCCTGATATTGACCCTGTGCGCAGAGCTGTTCGAATTGTTGTTGGTAGAGGTTATCTGCTCCAGGCAAACCTGCCCTTGAAGCCAATTTTAGAGCCAGTGAACCGTTTGCAGGGTTTTGCAATAAGTACGGTATAATTGTGTTCTCGTCAACACTAACAGATAGCACTTGCCCTTTGCGATTGACCCCAATGATGCCAGAGGATTCGGAATCGGGAGCTGTGGTGAAAATTGTTTCGCTCGAAATGCGGTTCATGAAGATACAAGTGGCTGACTCCAGATCGTAAAGATGAATGAACCCGTATTTCGTCACTAGGTAGATGACGCTGTATTTTTGAGAGACCTGCATGGCCACTGGGAAGTCATTAGTCGCTTCCGGTGGGAAGAAGACCTCCACAGCTTTCTTGGGGAACGTAGGATTTGAGGCCTGGTGATCGATCTCGACCACGTGTAGCTTGGCACCACTTGCTGTCCTTACAGCGAATGTGAAGAGGCGGGTTTCTGCAGGGGCTCCCTCTAGACGGACTGTGCCAAAAGCAGCTGCGTGGGCCTCAATAGCTTGGCTAATTCCGCGCTCTCGAGAGTATAGTTGCATTGCACCCACGACGCGTCCCTGTTGCTGCGAAATGCCTACCACCACCATCCATCTATCATCCTCATTGACACGGTAATTTATGATTTGACAGCCCTGGAAGTCGTGTGATTAACTCCGCTCAACACAGACAGCAGAATGACTTACGGAAAGATTATTGTTACGCTCGAAAATCTTGATAGGGGCGGTTTCATTGGGGTCAAAAACATTCCAGTGAAATACAGCGGTTTCTGTGACAAGGCCCAAGCTAGTTGGACTAAACCACTTCCAGAAGAGTACATCCTCATTCATCGTAGCAGATTGAAGCTTCAGCTTCTGTGCTAGGTCGAAAATCTGTAGTGTTCGCTGGTTTGCCTTGAGGGCAATGACCTGCTTGGTCCAGTGCATGATGGCACTGTCCGCCTTGATAGGTCTCCGGATGATTTCATTGTTATTCTTGAGGTCGATGATGATGACCTGGGGTTGTTCGGTTTCGCTGAGTCTCTGACGTACGCAGATGAAGTGATCGGATTCTAGAGTCTATGCGAACATTAATTACATAGTGTGGCTATTAGTGAAGGTGCATCAACTCACACATGAATTGAATCCTATCGACGCTGGCTGGCCTGGATGTCAGCTCAAAATATAGTGTGGACATGGAGAGTTGGTCTGGTAGGATCAAGATCAACATACATCAATCTCTGATTGCGTCAACTGCGCATAGATAGGTTAGCAAGTTTCCCGGTTGCAGCTTTCACAGCAAGAAGAGGCTCAGCCTCACCTGTAGAATCTCCGTGAAACGGATAGGAAGAGCTGCCATAGTTGCGGCGATGTTCCTTGACGTTCATCCACCTTCCGCCTGAGCACACTTGGTCCGCAAAACGCGTAGCTTGATGACCAGGTTGAGCCGCTTTACAAAGGAGCGTTGAGTGGTAAATAAGGCACCATGTACGCCGACCCGAAGAAGAGATAAGGAGTGGCAGTACAGCAAGGTTGTGTTGGGCCGATTGTGTTGATGGATATGAAGAGCTCCTGAAATTGAGCTGGCACTGGCTGGCACGGCTGGATAAAAGTTTCGCCCAAAATTGCGTTTCTAGGGCGCCGTAGCAGGTGCGGCGATCTGTCAATTATCCGCGTATCTGTTAACGTTCTTTATTCTTTGTTCTTCACTGCCCTAACTCAAGCAGATGAACAGATCTTTCTAAGAGTGACATGTTATTGAATGTATGTATGGAACTAAGATAACAGGCTTGCACTATAACCATGCATTGCAATTCACACAATTCTTGGCCAATCCGTTGCTAGTTTCCAGACGCATGGCCACGACATGTCTCATAATATCTGATGAGCTGCATAAAAACCTTCAATCTGGATTAGTAGAATACACCCCAGCTTCTTAGGTCTGGCGTCGAGCTGGCACACTATGAATTTGTAACTCCTTCCCGACAGTTAAGCATTCAATGTCACTTGTGTGGCTACGTGCAATGTACAAAAGTTGAGCGAGATGCTATCATAGGCCTGAGTAGGAGTCTTCGCAGATCCTGATTCGTGGACCTCGGTTCTTCATGAAGGAGCTTCGACGCTGTGAGTAGTAGGTAAAGATGCTCAGTCGATACTCGGCTCCAGCGTATTGCCCCTGAAGAGGTCTGTCAGCTACCCTCATACGGGAACATTTAGCAGCAACAGGCAAACTTACGCAACAATATTCGCCCATCCAATTAGTCGCCAGTGCTTATCGATCCTCCTACTTAGAGCAATCTTCTCTCCAATCTCTGTACATGCGGGACTCGTCAGGCTTAATTTGGCTGCGTCCGCCTTTACGCCCATAACTTTAGCCCCTGTAGCCGTAGATCCGATATTGACCATGAGGACCTCGTTCTTAGCAAGCTTAGCGACTTTTGCTTGCTTTCCATCCGCAGTCTTGACTCCAAGCAGTCGGCGAAGTAGGAAGAAGTTAACTTCAAGCTCCGTGTAGATGGCTGGAAGTTGGCCTTTCAGTCCAAGTACGAATCCGACAAGTCGATCTGCACGGCAAAGTGTTGGATCCACACGAGTCCCGACACCGATCAAGCCACCCGGTACAGCGAATTTGAGATCATTGTGTTCCGCGAAGAGCGAGACAACTCTGCTGAAGATGGGCCGGCACTTGATCCTCCCCTGTTCGTCCTTAGTGACCAGTCCAGGCCGAATTTCTATCTCGTCCCCTAATTTCAGAACCCCAGTCAAGATACTTCCACCAGCAACGCCACCTTTCAGTTCCTCAATTTCGGCACCCGGCTTATTGACGTCGAACGAGCGGATGATTATCATATGCGGCGCAGCACCGAAATCTCTGACGGGCACTGGAATCTTGGTAACGAGATATTCGTTGATGGCATCGATATTGTACTTTAGTTGGGCGGAGATAGGAATGATCGGTGACCCATCAGCGACGGTGCCGCGAATGAAGTTGAGAATCGACTGATAGTGCGCCTCTGCACCTTCTTCTCGCATGAGATCGACCTTATTTTGCAGAATTATGATGTGATTGAGCTTCATGATCTCAATGGCTGCCAAGTGTTCAGATGTTTGGGGTTGAGGACATGTTTCGTTACCAGCTATGAGGAGAAGGGCTGCATCCATAACTGCGGCACCCGATAACATTGTACTCATAAGAATATCGTGACCAGGACAATCGACAAAGCTTCGCAGTCAGGGTCAGTATTGGACCTCGATCGATAAAAGGTGTTAACGTACGAAACATGTCGCAAGAGTCTATATCGACCACCACATCCCTCTCTCTCACATGGTGGATCAACTTCCTTTTCACTCTTAAAGCTTCTATAACACCCCGGTCTTGGACATTCCTCATTGTCACACCTATAAACCTTTGCATTCGCGTAGCCAAGTTTGATCGTGATATTTCTTTCCAGCTCATTCTTGAACCTAACGGTCTGCACACCTGAAATTGCTTTTACCACGGTCGATTTCCCGTGCGCAACGTGCCCGATCGTGCCAATATTTATCGTAGCTTGTCTTGCGATAATCTCTGGGGAAAGTGGGGTCAACGTGGAGACATCAAGGTCGTGGGGGTCTGGTTGTTCTGGAAGCTCTGGTCTCACTATCTCCGGCACTGGGTCTGGTCGTGATGTTTTCTTGAGCGCAGATTTTGGCTTATCAAGAATTTCGTCGTCGTCGATATCATCATTATCGTGGCCGTTGGCAGCTTCAAATGGCGGCGAACCTCCCAGGGATTCGTCATCCGAGGGCATATCACCATTCGTAGCCATACTTACGTTTGATTCGAGATTGTGCCCCGACTATCAAGCTCCTGCTATAGATATGCGTTCTCTTTCCGTCTTGTTTGTGGAACCGATGGTGGGGATCTGGCAGGGTGTGCTGTAAGTGTAAGAACGACCCGGTGTATTCGATCTTATGGAAAACCAAGCCTATCGAACCTATTGGTTACCCTGGGAAGAACGATGCTAGTTGCAAGGTAAGTATGTGAGAATAGAAAGTGAGTCAGCGACATAGATACTTAGGTCCACTAGGAATTATTCACTTTCACCAACTTCTCGTTTAAGTCATACGGGCGCTTGCGAACCCGCTCGTGCCGCTGCCTTAGCGTGGCTACGATTCTTACAATATAACTGATCTCCACAGAGATGTTGAACTGAACAGCTAGACTTATCGTATACTTGGAATCTTACAAGCACTGACTCGGGGTTCATTGCCGCCACAAGAAGGATATAGATAAATAGAACTGATCAATCTGGAACTTCGATACTCAAAAAGTCACTTGATGCAATAGTTGTCATAGCATTCTTGGCTATCATTTGTTATTCTTTGACCTCTGCACCTGCTGGTGATAGTTTTCGGAAGAGTGCGGATTTAGATGGATGTGGGTGAGGACAGTCTCCTACAATACTCAGACTACAGTCTTACAAGTTTGACTTCTTACGAAACTGCTCAATCTCCTGCTATGCTTGGAATACATATACTGTTTGGGAGTTGAACCGAATGGGGAAAGATTGCATAACGTATTGTTGCTGTGAATATGGCCAATGGTTCAGCTTCTCAAACCTCTGAACATATCAGCTGCGATGCTCCATCTCAATTGATATAAGCATGGTAAATTATACCGGAGATTCCACCTTCGTATCAGTAAGCACGAGTCGGGGGCACTGTATATGACGTTAATGAATGTTGACAACTGGTGGAGCGTCGACACGAGATGTACTCCGGTTAAAATATTATAGGCCACGATTCCCAAATACACAAGGGTGAGAGAGAAGGAGATTTGCAGTCGTGGACGTCCAACATGAAAGGAATGCAAACGCCTAAGGAGGAGATGAGCACGCTAAGAACGATCGTACTCGTAGTTCAATGTGCACTATAGGTGATACTAAGAGGCTTTATTAACCAGAAAGAATTGTGTGAATTAAAAAAATAGAGAGTACAAGGATAGTCGGAAAATCTGAGTGTGGAAGTGCCAAGGTAGATCGAACTGCCAATTTGAGATGTATGCCGAGATATATTTACATTCGATAGTAGTCACAATGCGAGGTCATAATTTTGCAAAGTGGCGATGGTCTTCACAAGATTTTGGACTTCAACTGCTTGTGCTATCATTGCTATCCACTCCAGGATCGTCGTCAATAGGCCTTGGACCGTTAATTTTCGATGTAACGTCCTTCGAATCATTTGGTTCGAACATTACAAATGCCTTGAGGCAAGTTATTCTATTACCTGTCTCGTAGGTTCCCAGTAGCCGACCAACTTGGGGTAAAGACGGCACTTTTAGAGCATTTGCTTCGCTATTGACTTTTGGCAATTTATTCAAGTCACTAGTATGCGATTCATCCAAGTTGGCATTGGCGAACATGAATTGAGCTGGCTCAAGTATCCATAGGCGTATCATACCATCACTGCTGCCAGCCACAATCAGTAAACTGTCCGTAGCGTTCCCGACAGCAGGCAAATTCAAGATTTCAAAATCTTTAATGCGGCCTTTGAAGTCATCCAGGCTGCCTCCAATTTGTCCAATAGGCTGAGCATTTGGGATTGAGGGTTCAGCTTCGTTGTTACCCTTCTCCGCTTCTCCTGTCAACGTCGTAGAATAGAATAATATACGACCGTCTTCTGTGGAAACGGCTAATATATCAGACGTCCTGCCATCCGCGGCTGGTAGTGACAAATAGCGGAGCTGATGTATCTTTGATAGTGGCGAGGGTAAAATTTTGCATTTCGGTTTGGAGTCCTTGGTTCATCTGTCAGTCTTTGTTCTCAAACAAAATTACAAAGCCTGTGCGATCTACCATGCCGAACACCGCTGCACCTCTTTCAAAGCCTACTACAAATTCTTCCCCAAGACTATTCCACTCCACTTTCCTCCCTTCTCCACTAGCCCATTTTCTCTCACCGATTCCTTGCAGTAGGTCTCGCTCAAAATTTAAAACACCTGCCTTCTTCCCAGTGACTAGGTTCCACAGTCGCATACATTTCTCCCCTTTTCCGACACTCACCATGAGCTTCATACTTGGATGAATCGCAAAATCATTGACACCAGCCGGGGTATCCCCGAGGGCCGCAGTATCCCCGCTTGGACGGCCATGAGCTTTGGGTATCGGTACCTTAATAGTCGATAGTACAGTCCAATCACGCGTGCGGGTCACTGCTATCGTGTTGTCCTCTGCTGCCGAGAGAAGCTTGGAACGAGTAGGGAACTGCAGAGCATTAACACTCGAACTGTGATGTTGGAGAGACCCCAGCTCTCTGTTTCTTGGGTTCTCCATAATTTTGTGGCCTGTCCGAGACGAGGAAGGTGCTGTAGAAAGGTGATATAGGTTTATGATCTGGTCAGAGCTACCGCTTGCAAGTACTATTTTTGCGGGCTGTGTAGTATCTGTGGTAGAAGATGGTTGGGAGAGCGCAAGGCATCGTATGGCTGATGCGTGGGCGTTGAATAGGAATGTGTCGGCAAAGTCCACTGTTCCTTGTTTCTCTGGCAATGTCGCAGTGACGCCATGTAATATCTTCTCGTACGTGCCAACCACTATCTGGATGGTCGTTGATGGGCCGCTCGACACATTCTTCTTAGGTAGCTCTGGTTCTTTTGGCACCATTTTTGTTTTTGAGTCGCCATTCAGCTCCTTGTAAATGCCATTGGGTGCTATGGTACCATCTGTGAACTCCCTCTTTCTTTTTCCCATTGCGTAATCTAGCAACGCCAAATGGTTGAATTGTGAGCGTTGTGCTGAATGCAAATTCCGAATTGAACGTTGATAAACTAGATACGCGAAATATTCGGTATCCTACACGATTGCGACGATCAAACGCCGCTCCTCACCAACTCACTATTCTATCACGAAGTATTTGCGATCGCAAATCTCAACACCACCATCAAAAATCATCTAGTTAAGGTAGCGCAATTACTTGATGAGTTTTAAATAGAAGGCCATCGCTTTCTGGCCAATTTACGAATGTCGCATTCGCGATTCGTCCAATGATCCGATCCAGTATCTTGAGCGACAAGAAAGATGAGCTATCGTAAGTTTAATATTACTGTGGCATGCCCAGCTTATTCTTGAGCTTCTCAAGAGTAAATTGAATCGCTAATAATGATATTACGATGACATTCAGGAAATGCATTCAATTACACGAGTCGCTATTAACTGAACTGTTCCGTGTAACGGTCGGCCTCTCACGAAGCCAAGAACACGACCCCAATGATACAAACCCTCGCAATGATGGCGAGGTCTCATTCCTCGAAGCAAACAAATTATCAAAGTAAGCAAAATTGCTGTTGCTAGAGATGCAATGCTCTGGACAGAATTAATCCTCTGCAGAGGTCGATTTTTTGACCCGTCGACACTTCCTACTCTCGACTTCAACGACATACACCATGCAACCGATTACATAAGTTTGTCGGGTTCGACAGAGACTTCTACCATAACCCAGGAATCTACCGCCGGTATATCGCATGGAAAAGATGGGGGTTCGACCGGCATCAGTCGAGGTGGGAATGAGGTTGGGGGGACGGTCACATCGCTTGACGGGACAAGAAGCTTCACTGTCACATCACCAGCGATCAAATCTCCACTGCAGCTCGTTGATGGGATTGCAGCTGGCTACCCTAACGTCCAGCAATCAGTCCTCGGAGAAGGTCAGGCGGTCGGACCATGGACAGAGACAAAGTCTTTGGGAATCGAGCAGAGTCAGCGTGCCATCCATATAAATCCTTACGGCACAGCCCCAACTGCCGGCGCTTCACTCTTTGATTCACCCAAGGACGAACCCCAACAGAATCCATCCGAAGCCGAAGTTCATGTTATCCCTTCCGAGCCATTACAAGTGTCATCAGAGGGCATTAGCTCTATGCTCACGTCTACGGCCAGAATTTCGCCTTCGGAACGATCGCATTCAGATGTTCATCAATCTGTCCCTCCTTCGAAGGATACTCTCGGAACTCGCTCCAAGGTACCAGAGCGTGGGAGAGCCATAGACGGACAACAGCCAGTACCTGAAGTTAGTGGAGCGTTAACCAATGTAGAAGAAGAAGTCGGCCGTATCCGCGATAATGCAGTCGAGGTTCAGGGCCCCGTACAAAAGGCTGTTAATGTTTCTCAATCGGGCTTTCCCTCAACTCCCAACGAGCAATTGCGACTTGAAGAAGCCCAGTCGTTGCAGCTATCCAAAGCCCCTCCTACAATCGAAAAAGATATTGCAAACGATCAGACCGGATCGCAATCGACACAGCCCTCGGCCAGCATATCTTCTCAATTTGGTCACGATGCGGGCGAAGAGAACACTGTCGTTGGCGTACGGACTTCCTATGATGAAAACAATTTCCGACCAGCTGTGCCCTCAAACGAGCATTTTAGCGAGCACAACAGGCGTGTGGAACGACCATCACTAGGTCTGCGAGACCAAACTCTCCCAGGCATGACTGGAAACCTTTCCAAGGATCTCACGTTCAGCCGACGGCCACCGATGCGTATAGATACAGGGGTACCGCCTGCGACCGATCAAATCAAATCCTTGCCGAGTAAACGCACAACTCCAGGTACGGCAAACCCATACACGTCGTCAGCTGCTGCGACGCCTTGCAAGTCTGGTCCTGCGGCGTCGCAAGCTCAGTCACCGCCTGAGCGAATGACCACGAGAGTATCGTCTGGAGCCCTTCGGCATAAGTCCGTATCAGAGATTCTTGGAGAGACTCCCAAATCTGTCACACATCATGGTGAAAAGGGATCCCTAGAGCGAGCTATGAACGATATCCACAGAGAAGATTATGCTGTGCAGACCCCTAGATCTGCATCATCGACCGCACCCCCTGACTCAGCCGCATTCAAGGTGCGGCTTAATGAGCTGCGGGAGAAGGAGAGGAGCAAGCTTTCCACCATCGTATTCGCTCGTCAGCAGCCCTCCAACCTCTCACGGTACTCTGATTCCATACCTGCCCAGCACTCTGAAGTGATCGACCCTACACTACGGAACAAGGACTACCTTCTGCCCCTGTTCGCCGCGCAAGCAGCTACTCCCCCTCACTCACAGCCCCTACATTCTCTTATTGCGTCCGCTCATAAGACACTCACAACAGCAAACCACTATACAGACTTTCATGAGCAGCAGGATTGCCGGATGCTGAACAAAATATACCAGCTACAGTATTCGAACCGCTGGTCTCTTCGGCAACTCGAAAGAACCGTGGAACCAGATAGGCCGGCCACACATTGGGATGTGCTTCTCAGCCATGTGAAATGGATGCGGACAGACTACAGGGAAGAAAGGAAATGGAAGGTTACTGCCGCCAAGAGCCTGGCGGATGTTTGTGCTTCTTGGGTTGTAAGCTCGCCGGAACGGCGCCGTTCTATGCAAATCAAAGTTCGCACAGCTTCCTCAAAGGCAGGATCAAGGCCATCTTCAGAACTTACACCAGAGCTGATTCCGTCCACGGAAGACGACTCCAGTGATGCCGCCGAGGACGACATTCCGTGCGGTACTTTAGCACAGGGAAGCGCTCCGGCTGCGATCTTCTCTCTGCCTCCCGATATGTTCGTTTTTGGCCTTGAGAAAACTCCTGCCACTGGGAAACTCCTTCAAGAATTGCCACTCTACCAACCCTCTCTGGAAATACAGGATGCGGTACTTCGACGCAACATCTTTTTGCCTGAATCCGCGTGGAGGAAACCTCTCGTACCGATTTCGAAATTTGCAGAAGGTAAGATGATCACCTATGAACAGGGCCCGGCACGCAAACGAAGTCGATATAACTACCAGGACAGTGACGGTTCCGATCAAGGCCGTGATGATGGGATCTACTCTACTCATGTAGATGCTTCAATAACACTCGGACCGGAGCAAGAAGATGTTGCCCTCTTCGACCCAGAGAACAAGCATATACGAGATCGAATACACGCTGGTCACGCTTTCAGGCCCCCATCTGAGCATATAATGCCTTCTCAAAGCTTCTTCGAGTCCCGCCAGCCTTCGCAATGGACTCAAGGAGAAGATGATGAACTTCGAAGACTTGTTCGGGAATATGCCTATAACTGGTCTCTAATATCAAGTTGCTTGTCTTCACCATCTATCTTTTCGTCAGGGGCCGAAAGAAGAACTCCATGGGAATGCTTTGAGCGATGGGTGGGCTTAGAAGGGCTTCCGGCAGAGATGTCGAAAACACAGTATTTTCGAGCCTATCATTCCAGATTGCAAGCGGCGCAAAGGACGCACGAGGCCCAGCAACAAGCGATACAGCAGCATCAAGGCCACAACACACCACACATGCCTATGCGCCGGAGGACCACACAACCATTTCTTGTGGATCGGAGGAAAAACGTTAAGCACCTTCACCTTGTGGATGCAATGCGCAAACTGGCGAAGAAGCGAGAAACTGCAGTACAAAAGCAGCAGCATGGTCCGTAAACCCTGATTCAGAACACGCTGCAATACTTTCAACCTAAATGCTATATTATGCTAATTTCTACACATAGTTGCTAATCTTGCTGCCATGAGGAAAGCCAACGAAGCCGTGCAACCACGGCCTGCCATGCACACACCCCAAGAATTCAGCCGTCTAAAATATGAGCGCGAGTGTAAGATGCAGGAGACAGCTAAAGCGTACCGGCAGCAAATCCTTCAGCACCAGAAGGTAACACTGCCCCTATTCAATAGATTGCACATTTACATCAACCTGCTCTCTATATATCATGGTCTACTAATTGCCGGATGTTTGCTGACATCTACAAGGCCGCCCTTGCCCAGAAGGCCAACCCACAGCCTGGGCCACCGGGGGGACCCAATATGATGCAGCCTGGACGCAATTCAACATCAGGTGCCACGAACGGTACTAGCCCCCTTTCCAACCCCCCTTTGCCAAACGGTCAATTACCTGGCGGCTCTGGAAATCAACCCAGGCCCCCACCAATGCCGAGGCTCGTGAACGGCGCAACTTCGAATGGCATCCTACCCACCAATGCCCAAGGTATACCACATGCTCCAATGCAACCACACATGCAAATGCAGCCACGCATGCCCCCCCAAATGGGTTCCGACAATATGCGTGTCTACCAAGAAGCCACACGTGTTCAGCAAGAACAGCAGCGTTACCTCCAGCAACGCCAACAGCATCACCCCCAAGCCACACAAGTCGGCAGCTCCGCCTCGCCGAACATGGGCAACCCAAGCCTCATGGCACCCTCCAACTCCGCCGTCCTCGCATCGCTTCAAGGCGGCAGATCGGGCTCTCCCAACGGCGTTCCTCCTCCTCCGTCTGGCTCATCCTCCTCCCCACGCATGACCAACTCTACTACTCAACCCCAACCCCTCTCGTCCGGCATGGTGCCCGCCGTCAACCAAATTTCAAATCATATGAAAGCTCGGCATCCGCAGGCCAGTCCCGAGCAAATCACAAAGATGACCACCGAGCATCTGAACCAGTACCGCATGTCCCACGTCCACGCCGCGATGCAAGCTGCTGCCGGCGCCTCGAACGCGTCTGCCGCTGCCGCGAACGCAAACATCGCTGTCCCTGGTGCTTCCTCGGCACTGCCTCAGCAGCAGCAAGCTCTTATGAACGGCAATAGCCCGATGTTGAACCCGCAGCAATACGCGCAGATGATGCGGTTACAACAGTCGAACCAACAGGATAGAAATGGAGTGGGGCCTGGCGTAATGGGCGCTAACGGAGGGAGCAGGAGCGCGACCCCGCAGAACCATAGGAGCGGGAGTGCGCAAGGGGGCGGTGGGCCGAGTCAGAGTCCCAGACCGAGCCAGGCGCAGATGGCTGGAGGGCAGTGATAAACTCCTCCTTTCTCTCTCCTTTTGTCTCCTTTTTTTATGCAAGACTTTAGAAGGGGGTTACTTTGTATATATTAAATATTTTGAGAAAGCCTAACGGCGAGTCGGGGTTAGGGAGGAAATTCGAGGCACCAGATTTTCGGTTCTTCACTGATGGGGTCCTCGGGGAAGGAGTAGCTTGTACATAGTTTTATTGAGGAAGCTGGAGGCGTTATAGCTCGTAAGCTTTGGTTGAAATGGAAAGGGGGACGCTGTTATGACCTCATCCAATGCTCTATCTAAGCACAACAATGAGCGCGCATCCTCGTGCATGTCACGTTTGTGGTAGAATATAAGTTGATGAACTGATTCTTCGATGGACCATGGAGCCTTGATCACTGAAGGCGGCGTCAAAGAAAGCTACAAGCTGTCGTTGAGGTCTCGATGAGAACTTATGGTCGAAACAACGAGGTGTGAAACAGCACATTTCGCCACCTTCCCCTCCCCTGTGGGCTTGACCTGACAAACAGCAAAGACGAGAAGACAATCCGAAGCAGAAAGATTTGCGTGAGCCTGTAATCAACATCTTTAAATCGGGCCACTCTCTATTGTCCTTTGGCCCCCGTTCAGCTTCCAGCGTAATTGAAGCCGCGGCTTCATGAGTTTGAGTCAGTGCAGCCGAAGGTTCTGAAAGACACAAGATCTGGCTTCTTTCTAGAAGATATCGTAGCCGGGAGATGGGGTGTTGGTGCTGTATGATGCTATGCGGGGCGGTATGTTGGCTTGATTTGTAGGGCGCGTCAAGTGGATCCCTTGCTTTGTTCGGGCAGATACGAGTCATACGGGATCTACTCAGACAAACCACTTGACTTCGTCAACCGATTCGAGATACTCTGATATTCATGGGAAAATCATCTCGCAAGCGGAGTCATGTCCGGACGGGGGTCGCTTAGAACTCGCTTAGAACTCGCTTAGAACTCGCTTAGAACTTTAGGTAGTACCTACTACGTAAGGGACCTTGATGACGTCATGCATTATATGAACCACCGAAGACAGTAACTCAAAAATCATGTGCATTAACATTTAGAGCCCTCCATGTTTCAATAACAATACTCATGATTCGAGGCATTGCGATTCAAAGCTGAATTACCCATTTCATTACCACACACACGTATACCGCGACACCACGCTCTCCTCACAATGTCCAATATCTTCGCAGTCCACCGCCGAAAGATTATCTTCGGCGGTATAGCAGCTGGTTTGTACTGGATCTCTCCATTTCCTACAAACCCTGATCGCCTCAGCCAGAAAGCGAAATGGAAATAATCTAGCTGACGGAAAATCCACAACAGGCCTCCTTGTCGTCTCACCGTACGCCTCTTTCCCAAACGTGTTCCACACTCCCGGCGTAGCAAATATTGAGGACCGCTACTCCGCCGGCGGTGGCTCCAGGCATCACACCCCCGGCGCAGCTACCAAGAGGGGAGATCCAGACCAGGTGGTGGGGAACACGATGAATACACAGGGGATAGGGAGTCCGAAGTGGCAGGCGCAGATTGGGGACCAAAAACCTGATGTGAGTGTTTCATGTCCGTGATTGAAGAGGAGGGGTGCAATGTTTGGAAGTCGAAGAGAGTGGATTGTGCTGATCGTTGTGCTCAAACAGCCAAGTACGTTTGACAAAAAGTGGAATGAGGCACATTATGGAGCGGAGAAGGGGAAGTAGAAGAAGCACTGGATGAGCAATTGGCCCCAGGCTGTGAATGGCTGCATACATCGGCGTTAATGAATGGTTGAACGGATCTGGAAGTTGGGAAAATTAACAAAAGGGAGTTGCGTTGCTACAGTAATTCAGATATCGGATGGATATAATAAGAATCATAAGATGCTCACGAAAAACCTCTATCAAAAGAGATTTTGACTTACCGTTCATCCTGATGCCATGATTCTAATAATACTTTCAAGCGCAATAGCATCGAGAGGCCGTAATATACCATGCTGCACATCATTCATAATGGTTCAACGGCGAATCACCCAAGTGAAGCCTCCATTGTAAGACGGGTGTGCATTGCAGTAGCTTCTTCTCGAAAGAAGCCAATCTACTGCTACCGAAAGCAAAGCCTCCTCACATATTGCCGGAGAAATTGGCAACGCTACCTTGTACCCTTCTAGCTCCGATCACCCCGGACAATTCCCTCGAATCGATTCTTAAACCACTTCACTGTCTCGGCTTGGTTGATGCGGTGCGATGCACCAACCTTGGTCTTGCATCGTCGTCGCTTCGCGACACGCTCGCCTGGTCGAGTCCTGTATCCTGGATCAGCATTCTCGTTAATTTTGAAGAAAATCCAGTGTGGCGACCCACATGCAGCAGTAGAAGTCCATTCCGTAGATACCAATTGCCGGGTCATACTTGATCCCCAGATCAATGTGTTCGCTAATACCGAAACCAAAATTGCCAGTCTCGGAGAAGTTCTTCTTCCGTAATTCGTATTCCTTAACCTTCAGGCCACGCTCAAGGATTTCTTCGGCTTTGGGGCCTCGGACTGTGACGTGGACAGCAATTTTTTCGTTACGACGAATACCGAATGTTCGGACTGTGTAGCGGGCTTTGCCTATAGGTGGGTGCAACATTAGAGGGGCTACTGTGGGATTGTTTTCGGCGAAGGTGGAGACGAACTGTAGACGGGCGTTTGACCACTGAGTTGTTCTAGCACTTTGGCAGCACGAGTGAGTCTATCACCAGATTCGCCGACCGAGATATTGAGGACGATTTTCTCGATGCGGAGTTCCCGCATGGGGTTTGCGCTCTTGTCTTTACCGGATTCCGCCTGCCAAACATGCCACAGTCAGCTCATGGATCATCACAATCAGCATATCGGTTGTTTCCTGCTCACCATGGTCATAGAGGGTGGTGATTGCTGTGGGATGTCGCGGTGCCGTTACTCTCTTTTAATATCGAGCGAGGTTGTGGGTACTCTCTAGTCTTAGCGAAAACCCTTAGCGTGACTTTAATTCTAGCTCCAATTGAGCCAGAGCCGCGAAAGACCTTTAACTTCAAGAACACCAGAAGTGCGTTCGAGCTTTCACACCGAAAGCAGAAGTCTAAGACTTCATAAAATCTTTGGACATATACTTGGTCGCATCTGCGGCTACTTGAGCAATCATGGCGAACAAGCAGGGAAAGATGGTAAGTTCTGTCCCAGATGAGCCTTCGCGGCGAAGCTCAAGCTTGACTGAGCAGAGAATACTGACGAATTGATGGCAGCAAAATTTGGTAAGCCCTTGACGTCGATGCCCTTGAGTTTCGAGGAATTAGAAATCTGCCGATTGACTGACCTCACGCTCAGATCAACTATCGGATGAGGGTAACTCTGAACGATGGACGACAGATGACTGGGCAAATGCTAGCATTCGATAAGGTAAGGTCAGCGGATGATGGGGATTGTCACTAGCTAATATGGCCACAGCATATGAATCTTGTCCTTGCCGACACTGAGGAATTCCGTCGGGTAAAGCGCAAGCCCACAAAAGGAGCACAATCAGCACCGGGTAGCTCAACGCCAGCACTCGTTGAGTCAGAGGAGAAGCGTACCCTTGGTCTGACCATCGTCCGTGGCACACACATTGTATCATGCTCAGTAGACGGCCCTCCACCAGCCGACCCGTCTGCACGATTAGGCGTAAGTGCACCAGGAGGTGCTGGCACAGCTCCACCAACAATGGCTGCTGGGCCGGGCATAAGTAGGCCAGCTGGGAGAGGCTTACCGGTTGGCCTGAGTGGGCCCGCTGCTGGTGTTGGCGGGCCTGCACCGCCAGGGGGCTTCCCTGGATTCCCGCCAGGAGGCTTTCCAGGTGGTGGACCACCTGGATTTGCAGGACGCGGAGGGCCACCGGGGGGGCCACGTAAGACTTTCCTCAGCATGCTTTCTTCAGAACGCTTACTAATTGTGGGTTTGCAGCTGGATTTGCTCCACCACCCGGCTTTCCTGGGGGTCCACGTAAGTTTCACTATCAAGTTGTTTTTACATTGTTCCATAACGACTGACAAACTTGTAGCTCAAGGATTCCAACCGCCTCCGGGCTTTCAGCCTCCACCTGGGGGAGGTCGAGGATTCCCACCACCTAGTTTCCCTGGTAGATGATCCTTTCATGGCTGGGTAGGGGATGAATGTGTCATGTTCTTAAATCTAAAGACACTTCCATACAACTCAATGGACAACACTGAATGCATAAGAGCGGCTCTTCTGAGTGGGAGTTATTCAAACAGCGGCGTTTGGGAAGGCGGTTTAGTCATATACCACAAAAGCATCCCGCCTGCCTAATCACATAACATACGGATTTTAACTACCTGAATTATGCTGAATCTCCTGCAAAAACATTGTACGACCTAGAATTACAGACGTAGAACCACAGATTCTCTGACCGAGAAGTGCAAGCACGTGCCCCCCCAAGCACATCTCAGCCCTACAAGCAAGCGACTCACCAATCCGCCGACGAACGCCGACTGATCCAAGCTCCGGACGCTCGGGACTAACCACCTCTTACCTCCACTCTCGACATGGCGGCAGCAATAGGGGCGCTCAATGCGAAGATACGCTCGCAGCCGGTGCTGAACTATGTCTTCTCCACCCGTACGTTTATTTCCGCCCCTCTCCTACACAGTACAGCTGGGCCGGGGCACAGCGATAGCTTTTGAAAACAGATTTCTGGGGCCCAGTCTCCAACTTCGGTATCCCCATCGCCGCGGTCATGGACACGCAAAAGGATCCGGAAATGTGCGTCCCATCGCTTTCCCTATCTTTCATCTGTCTGCCCACCCCCACCCCACAAAATCCCTCACTTGCTCAATCCACCGCACTGGCTCACTCAACCCCTCCGACCCCTCTCGATCCTCCGAGTACAATTAACCCTTCGATTCCACAAATAGCATCTCCGGCCGCATGACCGGCGCTCTGACGCTCTACTCCGCGACCTTTATGCGCTATGCGTTTGCGGTGACGCCGAGGAACTACCTGCTTTTTGCGTGTCATTTTGTGAATATGGGAGCGCAGATCACGCAGGGGGCGAGGTATCTGTCATACTGGAAGTGAGTTGTGTTTTCTTATGTGAGGGAGGCAGGGATATGTTTCATAAGGAAAGGTTCAGCGGAGGAAGAGAAGGCGAAGCGTCACTCATTCCCCACCTCCCCACTTTCCGCTTCACAGCCCCTATGCTCAACCAACCAACCCCCCGCTGACCCATCCGACCCAACACAGTTACGGCGGCCGCGAACAAACCCTCCAAGAACAGGCAATAGCCAGCGGAGGACAGCTACTGGGCGAGGCGAAGGAGGGCCTGGGGACTGTGGAAGCGAAGGGGCGGGAGGTGATGCGGGAAGGAAGGGAGATGGTGGAGAAGGTTGGGAGGGGGGTGGGGAAGTAAGGGGATAGGGGTTGGGTGGGAGGTGGGAAATTGGGGGATATACATCTGCATTGAGAGGTGATTCTAGATGCGCCGGAATATTGCGCCACAGGAATTTTTCAGAGCCATGTCTATTTCGAGTTGTTACACTTTGGAAACGACAACCGCCCATCTCCAAACGCTTCTATCCTCACCACCAACCTCCGAGCCCCCGCCGCCAACTTATCCGTCAGACCACCCACCAAGCCCCGTGCTGTTATCTCTATTCTACAAACGCCCTCTTCCAATCCTCCTTATAGCACATACACCAACATCAGATACAAGTCAGTGACTCTACCCTTCCTAAAATCTCGACAGGACTGCCAATGCGTTTCAGACATGTCAGAATGAGCGTATTTGGTTTTTTGGAGTTAGAAAGGTGATAGAATGACTTCTTGGGGTAGATAGCCTGATATTGCCTTTCCCCTGCTTACGAAGTAAATAGTAACGTTCGAGTGACAGAGGAAGAGTAATATTAGTCGACAAGTGAAGATACTGCAGGCCCACCATGAAAGGGTTGGCAGCTGTGTGAAGTCTCGGTTGTGCAGTGATGACTTCTTCCTATGGGCTTCACGCGCAATGTCGTTCGCTCTTGCGCTGCCTGAGCAAACCTGGTTCTTCTCCTCCTCTTCACTCCGCTTCAAGGCACAGCAGCGCGCAAAGTGACGAAGGTAAGAGTAAAGTTAGGCCGTTAGATAGAGCTATTGCAATTCGAAATAAGAGTATTGTATTTATGCGAAAGCACTTTTGAGTGGAATATTGTTATCCTCTGGGATTCATACTCATCCTCGGAATAAGGTATCTATACCTATACAAAGCCACCCTCTTGAGTGTGATATCCTCTTCCTTTGTGATTCACGTATTGCCTTCTTCACTCTTGCTTCTCACTCTTGTTACGTCTTCTCGTGTAAAAGTTCTGTTCGGTTGGCCTTCATTTGCCATATTGTCCACTCTTATCTACTGTGCCTGAGCAAGCCGCATTGATAACGACCAATTCACTTTGCTTTCCCGCCCTCGTTGACTCGATCTCTAGCCAGGAAAGGCTAGGTAGATTGGCACCTAGGTATATATAGTAGTCGACGTTTCTCTCCGTTCCTCCACATTGATACCTTTACGGCAGAATACAAGTCCAATCAATCTCCAAAGTCTACTTCGAGACCTTCTATTACTAGACAGAGCCCAGTCTTATACATTGATAATGGAATGCAAAGTCGATGATTATGGGAGAACCGGAAGAGCTACAGGTCCTCCCAGGTAGAGCTAGGGCCAATTAGTGAATGGACGATGGATGATGGTCAGAACGAGGCCCGTTTTTGGCTTTATGTGATACCAAAAATCAAAGTATCGTCTCTCAAGCTACCAACGCTCCCAGAGAATCCGGATGTTGATGGTGCCAAGTGGATTTTGATGAAAACAGGCACTGAATCCGAAGCGTTGGCGGAGATGCAAAGGATCATCGAAACAAAGTTGAAGCAATCTCGAAATGTCGCCAATATCGTGACAGATCTAGTAGATTGCATAGAGGAACACGACGACAAATGGATATATCTCTCAGGCTTGATCGTCCAGGACAAATCAATGAAGGTAAAGGGCTTGATCCGGGAAGGACGCTCGGATCTAGCCATACAACAATCTGCGAGAGATCCAACGTTGGCAGATTGCATCGACGCAGACGGACGAAGCTGCACGGAGGTGGCAGCGCGCTTCGGAGACTTGAAAGTCCTAAGAGCATTGCTTGCCCAAGACCCTCTCCGCATCAACAAGAAATCAGCTGATTCACACAATCTCCTGCATCATGCAGCTCGGAGAAACCACCCCAATGTCGACGTGATTGACTTTCTATGTTCACATGAAGTAGGACGTCTTGCGGGGCAAAGAAACCTTGAGGGTATGACCCCACTCCAGATCGCTCTCGTGAGGTGTCCTCGAAAACGTGAAGTGCCTTCTTCCCTACACAAAGCTGCACTTGGGGGCACCTAGTTCCGGAAAAGGCAGACCGGCGACATGTACGGCGATCGATTCGCTACGAGGATTTTCTGACGAGCGACTTTGTCATATTCTCAAACTTCTATTAGAAATTGTTCCGGTCGATGCGCAAGACGATCAAGGTTGGACAGCACTTCGCTGCGCTGCTGAGTATGGTGAGGAGTGCACTTGGGAGCTTTTACTTAGAGGCTATCGGGCAGACCCTAATATACGCGATTTTCATGGAAGCACAGCGATCACAGGGGCTTGCGAAAAGCTTCCGCTTTCGTATTTGGAAGTGCTAGAGAAAGAATCCCAGACGGTCATAGATTGGTGGTCGATTGATGATGATGGCGACACTCCGTTATCTCTTGCACAAAGGAACAAAGATCCAGAAGTAGTAAAATTTGTGGCGACCAAAACCATAGAGCCGAATGCGTTGGAGGCACTAGAGTTCTTCTGGTATGATCCTGTCATCTGCGCAGACATTCATACCTCCTTGGAAAATTACGATGTTGCGATCATGCTGCTCGAGCAAGCTGGTCCATATGAGGACTGGAAAATGGAAGCTCTGAGATTCCACAAGACTGGGCGACTGGAATTGAAGACCAACGCTCCGGAGGCTGCAGAGGCGCTATTGAAACAATCACTAGCATTGTACGACACGCGCAATCCAAAGTATCATGGTTGTGATTCTTGGACTGTGGCCTGCATTCATACAACCCTGGCAAAAGCATTCATGATGCAGAGTAGGTTCTCAGACGCCCTGGAGTCGATTAACACTGCCCTTAGCACTGAGTGGCGCCCCCATGAGAAGAGGATATTGCTTGGCCTCCAAATCCGAGCCAAGCAAGCAAGCGCTACAGCGAAACACGAGAGGCATATCTGGCAGCCGGGTTTGTAGATATGTCGCTTGCGTCCACGAGGCCATCAGATAACTGAAAAGGTTCATCAGTTTGGTTCTGGGTGTTCAGGTTGACGCCTTTGGGTTTAGTTGTTACAACCATCAGACATTTCGATATTCTTGATTCGAATATCCAGTATATATTGCTTGCCCGAATGCTGAAAACAAGTCGAATGTCTATCTGGAGCCTGCGAGCGGTCGGTGCATTTTGTTTTGAGACAACAGATTTCTGTTTAGCTATTTATACTAGCCAAGCCTTATAGTATGAGTACTTCATAGTTGTCTGCAGGACGATATGTGATTTTCTTCTTGCCGTGAAAGCCAGATCGTACAGTATGAGACGGCTGACTTTCTGACTGAAAAGTGTAGAACGTCCAGTAGGTTAGATGCTATCTGGTTGAGTCTATATAAGGAGGTTCCCAACCATGTCTTGTTGACTTGCGCTTTCGAGGGCCGAGAGATCTCTGTTCATCTTCTCAATAATTCTATGCACAGAACTGGTAATTACCTCATGCGATTTGCCTCTCAGAGTCTCCGCGTCCCAGAAATACCATTCACCACGAAGAGATGGGAGCTCTGCTGCAGATGCTAGATGATTGATCCAGCGAAGATCAGTTATGCTTCTGTTGATACATAATGCTTTACGATGCACAGACACAAAGCTTTCTGACACCCTGGCCAAGAAGTCTTCCTGAGCTCGAAGCTGTTGCAGTATCGCAAGTGGCACATCTTGTTTGCCGAGACGACATTCCTTTCATTTTCCACAAACATGTCGAAATCTCTTGAAGGATTCTCGCACAATCAAGAGAGAACAAAGAATGGACTATTCGGTCTGTTACTCGCAGATGCGGGCATATGCTCACATTCAGTGAGCTTAGGGCTGCCACAACATTTTCCTCGCAAAGTGGTATCTCGTTGTTGATGTAGATGATAGGCCGCCACTGCCGAACTTGGTTGGAAGTAATGGACACATAATGATCTGAATCCCTGCACCGCTCCAAAATCGCTGGAAGTTCCAAACCGTTGGAGCTGACGCCTGTGGGCCGCTAGAAGTAGTCTTTTATAGCTTTGATTTGATTAACGTCCAAAATATTATGCGGGCATATCCACATTCTCCCTTCGCTACCCCGACATTTCCGTTGAGACGATGGTGCACAACGGGCTTCACAAGGGAAAAGCGCGGGTTCGTGGGTTGTAACACAGGCGCTGCAGACCAATGTTTCTCCTAGAAATTTGCGGTCTCGGTCAAGCCTGTAAAGGAGTTCCAGCCACTCTGAGCGAACCATATCTCGATTGATTGCAAGTTGACTTGATCTGAGGATATGTTTGAGCTTGAAACTACAACTGCGATAGAAAGTCTTGTAAGTGTAACTTAGCGCGAGCACACTGCTTGGCGGTAAAATTTCGGCAATGTGGATGATAAGCTCTGTTGGAAAGGTGCCCAACCTGGAAGTCCACAACAGCCACTTTGTTCGAAGAGCACATGGGAAACCTGCTACGATAGTCAAACCGGAAGAAGTTGACCATTTGCGAAGGAAGTAATATGTATACTAGTACAAGACCGAAAAAAAGCCAGAGCACCAGTGGAGTAGTATCTCTTCAGTGTCGTAGATCATGTTTCGTGCTTGAGGTTCAAAATAGACCCAAGAGAAACAATAGAAGTGGTTCGGTTATGAAGAAAACACGGACATAGACCGAGCTTGCCCTATATGAACAGACCGCATGTGACTGGGAATTTTTTTAAGAACCGGTCGAATCATCGCTGTAAAACATGCGCAACACTTGGCACCATCTGCTCTCTGCGATAGCCATATCACATTGGGTTGTCTTACCACATAAGCCAAGTGCTGTCCTTTAACCCAAATACTATAGCACCATAGCCACGTTGTAAACTGCTATGTCCATAACTCCATGCGTAAACTCATTACGGGTTGATCATGATACGCTCGATGCTTTCGCCTAGAGCACCAACTTCGCATAGACAGTTCGACATGCAGACCGTCTAACTCAAGTAACCTTCGCGTTGTATCTGGGCCCATCTGTTTCTTGCTACCTGAGCTTCAGCCGAGTTCAATTCTATGTGCTCAATCACTTCAGGTCCTTTCCGTTTCCTATCGCGCATGACATAGAACGCCATAGCGGCATGGCAAGCGTATAAGGAGGCCGAAAGAAGACCAAATGCGACCATTAGGTCCCAGACAGGTCTGCTTGGCCCATCACTTACGCCCCTAAGCCCCTTCGGACATTCAACATTAAGAAAAGCTTGTGTGGTGGATATATTAGAGGTACAGCTGACAAGCCAGAGTAGTGAATTCAGAAGAAAACATATGGCGAGAATGCTAGAGAAAGTGAGCGCCAGGCCGGGTGGGTTTCGACGCGTCAAAAGATGCAGATGTAAAGACGTTGGTGCGTTGAAAAAGGCGATGCCAGGGAGAAGGAGGGTTTGAAAAACCACACCACTACCGTAGATTAGTAAACGAATGAATGGGGAAGTAGGGCGACTTACACGGAGAGGCTTTTCACTGTCGATAGCCAGGCGGCGCCAATGCCCGCTTGGACCATGCTCAGGATGAGAATGTTGAAGACCAGGAAGGGCGCAAAGCCAGTGACACGAGAAGCTTCTGACCAGCGCGTGTCTCCCTTCAAGGAGAAGTCATGGTATTTCAAAGTGCTGACCATGGTTAGATGGATGCTGGAGCTGGAGCTGGAGCTGGAGCTGGAAGAGAGTAGAGCAATCGAAGCATTACGAAGTAAGATTGAAGATGCCTAGAAGATGAGGGGTGGGGGTCATATAAGTAATCAAGGCGCAGCGAGAACTACGGAGTACAGTAATACTCGTACTTTATAGCTGGGTCAATTGCTGCCGAACTGCATGCGGCGCGATTTAGGTTGCACTCATTGAGACGACCATCATATCGCCAAACCTCACAAACCCCCACCCAGTATGGGTACGAGTATTCGACCTACTGTACAACCTACATTATGAACGACCAGCACTCCAGCAAAGAAGGCGGCTTTGGCGGTAGCAATAAGTCAGGTAAGTCAGTAAAGTACGGGCGAAGCTGAACGCATGATAGGGCCGCAGGACATGTGCAGAACATGTCTGGAGGCGGTCATCAGGCAATGGGAGGACAGCAGTCTGGTAAGGAGTCAGAACAGGAGGACCCCATGGGCCCCATGGGCAACCAAGTCGAGGTGCTTGTTTGTTGTTCGAACCCTCATTGCACAGTCTTTCCCTATCAAGAAATTCAAGTGAAGTTACATTATGACAGAGTACTGATGAGTATCCTCCGGGGGTAAAAGACGTCAACGAAATGGAAAGCAAAGAGGGAATCCAAGGAGTAATGACGGAGCGATCGACAGGCAAGTTGATCAAGAGGTCAACAAATAATCGTAATGGTTGGAGCAAAAGCTGAAGTTATCGGGATAATTTGAGCTATGGTGACAAAAGGCGAATCTGCTTGTATATAATATATTGTCAAAGTCATAAATCGTCCACCAGCCTTCACATTCCAATGTTCCATGATTTCATTGCATTTGGAATGATTCTAACAACAGGTGAGTGACCATAAAACTACTTTAAAGAAGACCTAGCTTCCATGGTACTCAGTCCATGCAATCCGGGGTTGAACATCGCTGACATCGTAAGATTGTTCATAGATCTCTCGAATGGTGCTCGTAAATATATGGAAGCATCAAGAGTTCGACCTTGGAAGCTGTTAAATGTACAGCCAATCATTGCGGCCCTCCCCACGGAGCGAGAGGGAAGCGCCGCACCCAAGATCAACAGTTGTGACTTTCACTCTCCATTCTACTTGACGATTTCCGTGGGTCATGGAGACTCCCCCTTTGCGGAGGTTAGTCTGCTCGCAGGAACGCTTTTATTGAGAATGTTGGTTTTTGCGTTGTTCATATGGAAGGAAGAGAGGATCTGACGGTGCCGATTTTGATATTGAGGGTAATTTTGGTTACGGCTAATGGTAAAACTCGGTAATAACCGGTAAAACTGCGTCATTGGCCCCTCGGGCTCTGAGTGTAAGGTAATCATACAAACATTGTGGAACGACAATGCAGCAATTTTTTGTTGCAAGTTGAGAATTGTTGCTGACATAAAATCAATTGAAGCTGTAGTCCTTTTTTATTCCTTGCGAAGCAACTGTGCATTTTATCTTTTCTTCCGTTCCAAATGTCTTCCGGAGGGCAGCAAAAGACTGGTGAGTGAGCCATGGTTGCGCCGGACGTCACCTTGCCTTGGGGAATTGTGGCTGACATGTTTGTTGTCTCACATCTAGCCATTCTCTCCGTCTACAATAAGACCGGACTACTAGATCTAGCAAAAGGGCTGATCAAGCACAACATACGACTGTTGGCGTCCGGAGGAACTGCAAAATTGATTAGGGAAGCAGGATTCGACGTGGAGTGAGTGCAGATCCAAAATCTTAGTAGGATTGAGGGTAGGTACTGAGATTTGGGTCCGTGGGTAGGGATGTATCAGCTATCACCCATGCGCCAGAAATGCTGTCAGGCAGGGTCAAGACCCTTCATCCTGCAGTCCACGCCGGAATTCTTGCACGAGACCTTGCATCGGACGAAAAGGACCTAGCGGAGCAGAATATCAACAAAGTAGACTATGTGGTCTGTAACCTGTACCCATTCAAGGACACCATTGCGAAGATAAACGTTACTATCCCAGAGGCTGTGGAGGAAATCGATGTGGGAGGAGTAACACTCATCCGAGCTGCCGCAAAGAACCACTTTAGAGTCACGATCCTGAGCGATCCAGAAGACTATCCCGAATTCTTGCAAGAATTGAGCAAAGGAGAAGTCACCTCAAGGAGTCGGCAACTGTACGCCCTAAAGGCCTTTGAGCACACCGCAGACTACGACGCCGCAATCGCAGACTTCTTCCGCAAAAAGTACGCTGGCGATGGCATCAAACATCTCTCCCTCCGCTACGGGGCAAACCCGCACCAGAAACCCGCCTCCGCATTCGTCAAATCCGGCCAACTTCCTTTCAAAGTCCTCTGCGGCTCCCCCGGCTACATTAATCTCCTAGACTCGCTCAATGCCTGGCCTTTGGTAAAAGAACTGAAAGAAGCCCTTAACCTCCCCGCCGCAGCAAGCTTCAAGCACGTTTCGCCCGCCGGCGCCGCCATCGGCGTGCCCATGAATGACAAAGAACGCCACGTCTGCATGGTCGACGACATCGAGGGCCTCGAGACTTCCGGCCTAGCGCAAGCCTACGCCCGTGCCCGCGGTGCGGACAGGATGTCAAGTTTCGGGGACATCATCGCCCTATCCGACACAGTCGATGTCCCGACCGCCAAAATTATCTCCCGCGAAGTCTCCGACGGCGTCATCGCGCCCGCATATTCGCCCGAAGCTCTAGAGATCCTCTCGAAGAAAAAAGGCGGGAAATACATGATATTGCAAATCGACCCCTCGTACACCCCTCCCCCCACCGAGACCCGCACGGTCCACGGCGTCCAGCTCCAACAGCATCGCAACGACGTCTCCATTGCCCCCGCTTCCACCTTCTCCGCCATCATCACCCCAAAAGACAGCCCCCCGCTTCCCTCTTCCGCCCTCCGCGATCTCACCGTCGCGACTATCGCGCTCAAATACACGCAGTCGAATTCCGTCTGCTACGCCCTGAACGGGCAAGTTATCGGCCTCGGCGCCGGCCAGCAGAGCCGTATTCACTGCACGAGACTGGCGGGCGACAAGGCGGATAATTGGTGGATGCGGTTTCATGAGCGGGCGCTGGGCCTACGGTGGAAGAAGGGCGCGAAGAGACCGGATAAGAGCAATGCGATTGATATGCTGTGCAGCGGGCAAACGCCCCGATCCGCCATGGAAAAGGAAGACTACGAGCGCAATTTTGAGGAAGTCCCCACTCCATTCACAGCCGAGGAGCGGGATGCATGGCTCAAGCAATTGAAAGACGTTGTCGTGTCCAGCGACGCTTTCGTAAGCCCCTCCTTTCCCCGTTCCCCCTTCGTACTTCACCTTTCCCAGCATTCTCACACCTACAATATCTACTACCCCATTGACTAACCAGCCCGAAACACCACCAGTTCCCCTTTACGGACAACATCCACCGCGCCGCCCGCTCCGGCGTGCGGTACATTGCAGCGCCGACGGGGAGTCAGAACGACCAGGCGGTGTTTAACGCGGCGCAGGGCTTAGGAATTACGTTTATAGAGCAGAGTGTTAGGTTGTTCCATCATTAGATGGAGTGGGTCGAAGGATGGGGGCGGTTGGGGAAATGGGTTTCAAGTGGGAGTGATGAGGATAGGGGATTGATGGAAATGAAGAATGTGAATGTGTTGAGATAGTCAATTACGTCCCTTCCCAAAACACAATCTATACCAAAGCTCAAGGACCATCGGGGTATTCGGACTATAAATCCTTTCCATCCCATCCTATGCAGAGCAGCGCAGAGCAGGGATTCCAACCACACAATCGCCGATGAGTCCCCTACGAGATACTCCCCCTCCTCCCCAGCCCCCCAACCGCCAACCTCCTCCCAATATTCCCAAAACACACACAACTACAAAACAGCACACTCGCAATCCACGTCCCTACCCCAACAATCTCATTACTAACAAACCCCTCATACCCCACTCTTTCATACGACATATTCACCGCAGCCGCAGCGGCGCCGGCATAAGGCGAGGGCGCAGCAGCAGGGGGGGCAGGAACCATGTCCGGATTCAGGCCGAGGAGGACAGCGGTGCCGGCGATGCCGACGAGGGCGGAGAGTAGGAAGCCTGGTTTGGAACGGTCGACTAGGTACCAGAGCACTGGGTTGACGAGGGCGAGGGTGAGGGAGACTTGGAGGGTGGATTGCCAGGGGAGTTTGCGCTTGAGAGGGAAGGGGTTAGCTGGATATGAACGATGAGGGATGGATTTTAAAAGGGGGGGGGCCGGGGTGACGGGAGGGCCTTACGATGGCGAATGCAATGCCAATAAATGCGCCTATGCTGCGGACGACGGGGTTCCAGTCTGCACCTAGGTCGCTTCCTGGCGAGGAGAGGGGATTCTCGTCATCTTCGGCGCTGGTTCTGGACTCTTTTGGTTGTTTCTTGGGGACTGTGGTATCCGTGTCTTTGCCCAAAGCCTCGTCCCAGAGTATATCGACCCATGGGAGCAAACTTCCCAGTAGAATACCAGCAACGCCCCAGGATGTCAAATATCGCCACGAGTAGCCCTCAATGCCTTCCATCTTCACCGGTGCCACCTGTTGGGTGTCATGCAGTTGTGTGGTGATAAGCCCGTATGCTACGCCGAAGAAGAAAAGCAGTATTGTCCGCAGCGTAAGTGGCATGACACGGTCGCGATAGATGTGAGGGTGATGGTGGGAGGATGGTGATCTTTGTAGCTTAGGCTGAGGAAATGCACCAATACTGGGTACTTTCAAGTTGTCGGCATTGGTACGTGAGGAGGGTGTCTGAGCACCGGTACCCCAGGGAGTCGCCGGAGCATTCTCATTACCATAGGGGGAGTATATTCCGTAGAGAGTTGAGGAGGTGAGATTGAGGATGGAACGTGTCCTGCTCGCATTTTTGTCGCCGTCTGCTTCCGCTTCGAGGCGGGAGTAGTCGCTGGAGGTTCGAGAGGGCGTTGGCGGGGCCGAGGAGCCGGTCGAGGTCGGTGTGAGCTGAAAGGAGCGGCGCGGTTCAGGGCGGAGCAACGGTGGGGAGTTCATCATTGCTGGGGATTTACGTGTTGGAAGGTAGGTAGGTAGGTATATTGCCTGTCTCTCTGGGAGCATATAATTATATGGATATAGCTGTTATCCCCTTCACGGGAATTGGGGATCATGAATGATGCGATGAAAAAGCTTGAGCTTGCAATGATATATAGTCCAAGTGCGTTGAAGACAGTAGAGAGTAGAGAGATAGAGATAGAGAGTTGGTCGGTGTAAGTGTTGGGTATTATCGTTCGTATTCGGGATGAGGAGAGGGGGAATGCATGCTTAGTAAGGGTTGAGAGGTACGAGTATTCCGTACAGTACGGAATAGAGACTTCTCCAGCTGGAGAGATTGAAAAAGCTGCTGACAGCGCAAAGTTGTTGGGGCATGTGATGGTCCGCCGTCCCTCCAAGCATAAGCATGTGAAAATGACTGCAACGAAGAATCCCCCCCCTGCAGTTCCTCAACCGCCAAACACCCCCCCCCGCCAGTTGCTGGAATACAGTAATTCAAAATTGAATATAAACACTCGAAATGTGAGGTAGGTAGATTGACTTTGTGTGAGACTTCTACTCTGTACAATGTTCGAAAAGTCCTTGAGCCTTCAGCTCTCCCTAGTCTGTAATGTTGGAATGTAATCCAAATCGGCCCGTGGGGAACCCTGTGTCCTACAGCAGAGCACGATTCTATGTACTCCTCCGTGACCGGTTCCTGATTCCCCTATCCTAACCGTAATAACCATAGCACCTAATCCTCAATCATCGCATCTTCCTCACTCAAGTCTTCCCCTTCTCCCTCACTGTCTTCCAGTCCACTGTCATCATCTGTCATCTGATCGTCATCCCGACTCTCTCCAAGCAAATCCAGATCCAGATCATCCAGACCCTCCTCATGCCTTTCCCCATCCCGGCTTCGGTCCACCCGCGTGCCTTGGTTGTCGCTGTGCTTGAGGCGCTTCCTTGACATACGTTCCGCAGTTTCCTCGTCCTCGCCGTAGCCCTTCGCTTTCCTCTTTCGCCGTCGATAGCCCTGGACGAGCCCCCCTAAAGTCCCTCCCACCTCGTCCCGAGCTAGTCTTCTGATAGCGCGGTCGATTGACTTCTTTTGGCTCAATGCTTCTGCGCCGAAATCCTCCGTCTCGTCTGGATTTGGTAGTAAACCACCAGGACCCCAAGTACGCTCGGCACGCTCATCTTCGGTATCGTAATCGTCTGGTAAGTCCTTGATACGCTTCATCGCAGTAAAACCGAACGAGCTACTTTCTGCTCTCTTTCTTCTACGGGCTATGCTATGTTCCACAGAAATTTGCTGGTGTAGGATATGGTCGATACGCATCTTCCTGTTCATATTCACCGCTTTCTGGTGCGAAGTTTCTGGGCGGGGACGCCGCTGGCTTGCGTTATTGGGGTTACCCGTATGAAGGACTGGATGGCTTAGGCCGGGTGGTGCCGCAGGTGACAAATTCGGGATATGGTCCATGCGCGTCTTGAAGATTATACGTTGAGGATTCGATGACTCGTGTCTATCTCCTACATGACGTCCAGTGTCATGGCGTATGATAGGAGAAGACTCGTCGATTTTGCCGTTCATAGTAACTTCTTTACCTTCATAGCCATCTTCCATCGGCTTTGACGGCACGACAACCATAGGTGGAGGCGATGGTGTATGATCGGTATCTGAAAGAAGAAGTGGCCCACCTTCATCAACCGTAGAATTTTGGCCTAGGCGTAGATTAGCTTTGTTGGAATAGGAAATTTGCGAACGGAAGAATATATGTGAAAGATGCTTCGGGTTGTCAACTCAACTACCACTATTAATCAAAAGTGTTCAAAGCATAACCGACTTCAGTAGCGCCCGGACCTAGCGGTTATGCTTCAAACACTTTTAACAAGTAGTGGTGAACGTCGCTTGTCTGAATACGTACCCTTTTTGCCTCTCTTCGTAGGTGGCCCAACTGTTTCATCTTCTTCCAAGATACGTTTCCTTTCTTGTCTCTTCATCTCCCCGTACGCCTTTTCTGACTCTGTATCCACATTCTCTGCGTTTGCTTGCTCCTCCGTCAGATGTTCGAAAGGAGGAACCTTTAAAGGTAGCCCACCGGTAGCATCTCCATGCTGCCCTCGGCCAAATGGGTTGTTCTCCGCTGCTTGGCCCGAGAAATCACTCTCTAAATAATACCAGATGAGCCAGAGGAAGGCCTTTGCCCTACTCCGACTGCTCAAGGTACCTCGCATGACCAAATCGAAGAAATCTCTTGGCGGAAAGAAGTGGGTTTCCGATATTTTAGGGGCGTACTGGGAGAGCACGAATATGAGATTAACGGGATTGGTTCGAGGAACTGGGAACGCCTTTATTTTTTCGATTGTGCTGGGTTGGTGCATGTCTTCAGAGGCACCTTTGAGTATCGACTTTAGTCGAGGTGCATCCTGCAACTGTTTGTATGCGTTTGGGTCCTGGTGAGCTTGTAAGGAGGGAATGGAATGATATGTTCGAAGTTGAGCACGCATTTCAGGGAAGACTAAGCTCAGTTAGCGGAGTAAATGATTCCGCCCATTCAGGGGTCCCTTACAGTTAAGAGTAGTGTTCATTCTACCAACATTGACTAACAAGCAAACCATTGCCATGTTCAGAGCAGCTGTTCGGTCCGTCGTGAGCTTGTCCTTGAGTATTCTGCTCGTCTTACTGCTTCTGGCCATTGCATCTATATATATGTCCGCAAATGTATAACCCCTCGATCCATCTGAAGCCATTGTAAATACAGGCGTCTTGTCTTCGAAGACGCAACGTAGAAAGGCGAACTGTATGTCTCTTCTCCATAGCGGAATGCCATCTTCCTTCTTTAAATGCCTGATCTTATTTCCTGAGTACACAGAGCCAATGGTGCCATTGGCATTACGTCGAGTGTGCGCGACAGTCATGGTGTGTGAGGGATTGACCTCAGCTGCTCGGGTGTAGGAGTCATTCTGAACGCTGGTTTCGTCCTCCGCCTGTTCTTTCCCGCCCTCTTGTATCCAGATCATTCCGCCCTTCGGCGCAGTACCAGATTTTGTAACCACAGGTGTTCCTGGTGGGCGACGGTATCTTGGTGCAGGTTCTGCAGCAGCAAGTACATGCTGCAAGCTTTGTCTCGGATCTGGTTCGTCGGTCCGGATGGGCGAAGAGATAGAGGCAGCATGCCGCCTTCCTCGAGATTCAACTTCCATTTCAGAGTTGGAGAATACGGGGCTGGACGATTGCGGATCGAACAAAGCGCTGCGCTCTTTGAGTGGCGGACTATGCACGGACTCGAGAGTTGCGGTCATGATCTTTATGGACAATATCCCAAAGTCGTCATCCTTGCTGGCAGCTGTTGCACTGTGGCAGGCAAGCTTTTGCCCAAGGTTGGGGGGGTAATGGTCATCTGCCGTGACGATACTCCACCTAGAGAAACGACTCTGTGCATAACCATTTGTAGGTCATGTTGGATGGATGCGCTCATCAGGGCCGGATTGACTTGGTGCCGGGATTCCAGATAAAGCATCGTGAGAATCTTGGCCCGAGCGCCGACAATTAGCGTGATTTGAGAGCCTCACGTCGTGGATTACACGGTACACCAGTTTGAGCTCCAAGCAGCAAGGTGCCACAGTCATGTTGCGACGCTCCACGGTCACGATCACATCTTGAACAGTTGGGAAGCTAGATAAATGCAAATTTGTATTGCTGATCGAGCTACGAAATCCGATACAGCTTTTTCGGGGGTAATTCCCAAGCCCTAGATCATCGAATCCTATGATTGTCTGGCTTAGCGACATGCTGCCTGCTGTCTATAAGCCTTCACAGGCATCGCCGGCTGCTCAAAGTACGGCTGAGAGCGTTTCCCAAACATCAAACATGACTGTGCGCTCATAACCGAGCAACACTGGGTATGCCCATCATGAACGCCAATCGCAGATGCCGTCTATCGCTAATAAAGTCGTCAAAACACCTAGCCCTCCGTAGGCTCGAAGGACTTCATCTAGATGTGTTAGACTTAATAAAGGATTATGGTGATCGAAGGCTAGAGGTGTCGCTTTTAGACCGCAAAGCTTAGTTAGAATAAACCAAGCCGAAAGAAAGCACGTTGGATATCGCTCTGAAAGGGATAGAAATCTATGAGGATGCCGTATTGTTCGTTTTTCGCGGATACGCCAGAGACTCGATATGGTGCCACCACGATTGTGGCAAGATGTGCATATGATGAAACGCCCGCATTGGCGACGATGCCAATCTACCAGCTTCCGAGAGCCCTCTTTAATCCCATGAGAGTAAAGTCATGCCGGATGTGTGAGGCCAGTTGCGAACCCGGGTATAAGCCGACAAGATCTAAGATATGCAAATCGACGAGAGCGCCTTCCTTGCCGCATGAAGACGATCACGAAGGCCAGAACGAGGTCCTAGAAGTCCGAGAGCGAATTGTTTGATAGGCCGTCGAAGATGAGTGAAAATGAATTTATTGAAATGCGACCTGGAGAACTTGAAGAATTGCAAGGCTGAGGGAAGAATGTGTAAGTGGGATTCGTGAGGTTGTTTGTCTGACTCGGCAGAACAGGATACCTGGTGTTGTCGGTGTGGAAGAATTGCTTTCGGTATATGAAGCTCCATCAAAGCCATATCGATGAAGCTTCAAGACATTCACCACCAGGAAGATTGGCCTCCGGGTCCAGATGGATTGCCATAACTGCCCCCGAAGCCTCCTCCATAGCCTCCACCACCTCCATAAGCTGGAGCGGCACCACCGTAGCCGCCTGTGACTAGTTAGCGGTGAAGAGCAAAAAGCGTTAATGGGTATCTTACCGCCATAGCCGCCGGCTGGAGGGCCACCAAACCCACCTCCACCATATCCAGAACCACCCATACCGCCTCCACCCATCTTACGGAAGTCACGAGTGGTACTACTGCCACGCCCACGGCCTCCACCTCCGGAACGGCCACCACGTCCACTGCTGCCGCCAAAGCCGGCACCTTCACGTGCGACGTTCTCCAAGAAGGGGGGAACTTCCTGGTGGGCCTCCTTAAGAAGCTCAAGAAGATCTCGAACAATGCCGCGATTGCCACGGTTGAAGAACGCAGTCGACATGCCAGTGTTGCCAGCACGTCCAGTACGACCAATGCGGTGCACGTAGTCATCAATATCAGTTGGGAGATCATAGTTGACAACATGGGTGACATTGGGGATATCCAAACCTCGAGCAGCGACCGCAGTAGCGACCAAGATAGGGCAGCGCCCGTTACGGAACATTTCGAGAGCACGCTCGCGCTCACGCTGCGTGCGGTCACCATGAATCGATGTCGCGGGGAAAGACTGATTAATGAGAAAGTCTGACAGCGAATCAGCCATTCGCTTAGTCTCGACGAAGATCAAAGTAAGGCCAGCTCCATGAGTGTGAAGGATGTCAAGTAGGACTGAACGTTTATCGGGGTCCTCAACGTATTCGACTTTCTGTGTAATGTTCTCGGAAGTTGAGCCTACACGACCGACCGAAAGGAAAACGTAGTCCTTAAGGAAGTCTCTAGCGAGCATCTGAATGTCACGGGGGAACGTAGCCGAAAACATGAGGGTTTGACGACCTTGAACACCGGGCATATCTTCTCCTTCGACGATACGACGAATCTGCGGCTCAAAACCCATGTCCAACATACGATCTGCTTCGTCGAGAACCAGGTATTTAATGTTCGCAAGAGAAATACGACCACGCTCAATAAGATCGACAAGACGACCTGGCGTAGCAACAAGAAGATCACATCCTCGCTCCATGGAACGTAGCTGAGATCCGATGTCGGCTCCTCCATAAACCACGCAAGGGCGGACCCAGGACCGATAAGCGAATTTTCGAGCCTCGTCATAAATCTGAGACACCAATTCACGAGTGGGAGCCAAGATTAAGGATGTAGGTAAGGCTTTCCGCGAACGATAACCCATACCACTAGCTCCCTGTGAAGCCACGCTCGACGGGCCGTTGATGAAGGCCTGAGATAGTATGGGGAAAAGAAAGCCACCAGTCTTGCCAGAACCAGTCTGAGCACAAGCCATCAAATCTCGACCACCCATAACAATAGGAATGGAATATTTTTGCACGGGTGTTGGCGTCTTATAACTAGCAAGCTTGATATTCGAGAGTAGGTGATCGTCTAAAGGAGGGTTGGTAAACTGTAAAACGGGATCAGGGGTGTCGTGGCCAGATGCTTCGACGGGTATGTCATCGTAGTTGGAGAAATTGATTCCGGTTTGCAGCTTTGTGGGATCGTTAGGGACACCAAAAAGCTCACGCTCAACACGTGGGTTAGCTGGCCCTGGTATATGTTTGCCGTCTCTCCATTGACCATCACCAGATCCACGGGCAGATCCGCCACCGCCCCCACCGTATGAGCTGGAACCTCCACGGGAGCCGTAAGCATTCGGGTCAAATCGAGGTGCGCTGCTGTTATCCCATCCACCAGGAGCAGCTGGCGCTCCATACCCTCCAGTACGTGGAGTAAAGTTTGGTGCGTTGGCCCAGTTGGGAGGAGCCCCTGGTCCGTTTCTAGCATCGCTTGATAGTAATACTTGATTAGTCTAAAGGAAGAGGGCGTCAAAGCAAGACGAATAAGGCGGTAACATACCTGGCTGGCCCGCTCCACACGCTGCTGTTAAGGTCACCATTCATGTGAGGTGGTGGGGGTCCATCCATTGATGGTGGGGGTCCCTGGCTGACACCACGCATGTGAGGTGGAATGTACGTCGAACGACCGGAAATGCCGTTTGTAGCGGCATGCTGGGAATCAGCTAGAGACAGGCCGTTCATATTAAGCTGATCTGCCATGATGCTTCGTGTGCACGATAGATTGCTATAATTTGAAGTAAGGTGATCCGCTACATGAATTCTTAGCTTCAACTGATAAGAACCTGGTGACTACCCCTCGAGACAACACACCGGAAGATGATCACTCACATTTGCCTTGTTAACGTCTAAGGAGATTCTGCAAGCTTTGGAAAGCTCAAGTAGAATTCTAATAGTGGTGAGACCTTGAAAAGACGAAGGGAAGTGCCGGAGTGTGGTAAAAGTTGACGGATCAGATCCTCTTTGCTTGTTCGAAGCAAAGAAAGAAAAGGAATGTGATACTCGTGTTGAACTACGCTCAAACGCAAGAGGAGTCTGGACGTGTCGATATGTGTCACGAATATGGTAAAGTAGGTGGGAGGTGTCGAGGTGCAAGAAGTTTTCTTGAGGGCAAAAATTATTATCTTAAGATTTCTACGCTTAGCAAGCGAATCCGCGCTAATTCTCAGCCTTATCAAGATTCCTTCAATTGGACCCTGATAAGGCAGTCACGGATGTGATTCACTTCACCTCATTCGGGATACCTTACAGATTATGCGTCCGTACGAATCAACATAACTCAAAGCGACGACGTCACACGGTTGAAAGATACTCAATGTTGCTGTTACTTATTCCGTAGAACGGACAATATCAGGAAGGCGGAAAGTTGAAACACAAATATAACACCTGCTCTCAAGCCAGGCTCTTCTCTCCTGCAATACTGCTTTTCCGAGTCTTGGTAAAGTATGCAACAGCCCCACAGATGATCCCAAAGAATATCAGCTTTTGCATCAAACTCAACCCAAGACTATCCGCCGATTGGGTAACCTCAGCCTCTGTTTGTTCTGGCTGCTTCAAAGCTTGAGGTAATGTTACGTCCAACTCGTCGCCTTCGATTGCTGGGAGTGCCGATCCGATGAGTTCTTAATAGAGGAACGGAAGCATCAGCAATTCCAGAGCATTACGACGGATATGTAAAAGGTAGAGAAAGCTGATCTAGAGTTCCGCGTGGGTACCTTCTTCTGGTACTTCCAACTCTCCGCTCTTTGCAATCTTGACAGGCTTTGTGGGCTTGTCTCCTGAGCCCTTTGGCACATTCTCGATCTTCTCGACAATGTCGTAGCCTTCCAAGACTTCTCCGAACACGACATGTTTACCATCAAGCCATCTGTATTCGATTGTTAGAGAGGGTTTTCAGGTTTTAGAAGGCTAAGCGAGCTTACGAAGTGATGGCGGTGGTTATAAAGAACTGAGATCCGTTGGTGTCCTTTCCAGAGTTCGCCATGCTAAGCATACCGGTCTTGGTGTGCTTCAACTTGAAGTTCTCGTCGGGGAACTTAGCCCCGTAGATGGACTTCCCACCAGTTCCTAAACAAGTATCAGCATACCCCAGGTTTCATGCAGGAAACGTTGTGTTTAACCGTCGCCATTGGTGAAGTCACCACCCTGAATCATAAATTGCTTGATGACTCTGTGGAAAGCCGAGCCCTCAAATCCGAAGCCCTTCTCGTCAGTAGCGAGAGCACGGAAGTTCTCCGCAGTCTTGGGCACAGTTTTTCCATACAATCCCATGACAACCCTGCCGAGTGGTTCATCTCCATGAGTGATGTCGAAATAGACCTAGTAACAGCTCCATCAGCATGCTGAATTATGAGCGGATGTGATTCTCAAAAATACCTTGTGGGTAATCTTAGGCCCTTTAGCTGCTTGGGAAGTTTGAGCAAGGAAAAGGAAGGCGGCAGTCAGAATAAGCAGCACAGAAATGACTGCTCGCTGGAGGTTTGCCATGTTGAAGAATGTTCAATGGCCGAGTAGATCTGTACTTAAGGATGGTGGTCGAGGGTTCCCCAAGAGGTGTCCTTCAGCTGCCGAAACGCGCTAGCGACGGAACGGATCATCCAGGGCCGATATCCTTTTATGCCTCTTTGGGATTTCAAACTTCTATGTGATCACAACCCCGCAAAAGCTCATAAGGAGCCATAATGGTACTGCTATTTCAAGAGATTGGATAACCAAGCTGTCATTGACCCTTCATAGGTCTTCATCCTAGGGAACAACTTCCCCGAATCCCTTCTTGTCAAGGTACCTCCCATCTTTTTCCCTCACCGACCGTCTTCCTCTTTCTACTTACTATAAACTCTGACTCCTTATCCTAATCTCCCTCTTCTCGGTCCCGCATCCACCTTTTTCCCCTCACCTCCTTCCTCTCTCCCTGTTCCCCCTAACCACCTCCCAGAAATCCCTCCAATCCTTCTTCGGCATCGGCCCCATCCACTCCAAGCGCATTCTCTCCAAACTCTACATCCACCCCACCGCGCGCCTCTCTGCCATTTCCCCCTCCAAAGTCCTCGACCTAACCGCCGAACTGTCGAGTATGAAGATCGAAAACGATTTGCGGAGGGAGATTCGCGATAATATTGCTAGGTTGAGGGACATGGGGAGCTATCGCGGGAGGAGGCATGCGATGGGGATGCCGGTTAGAGGGCAGAGGACTAGGACGCAGGTGAGTTTGGTGTTTTGTTTTGGTTAGTGGGGGTTTGAGAGACTGATGGGTTGGATTGCAGACGGCGACGGCGAATAAATTGAACCGGATTGATCGATTTCGTTCGCTGTCTTAGGGGCGTAGGATAGTAGCAGATGGGGCATAGTAAGAGCATAAGGGGTATCGGCGTTGGAGGCGTCAGAAGTTCAGCGTAACAGACTTGGGCATCATACTCACAGCGACAGCATTTGACCACAAAGAGCACCGTCCACAGGAAGTCTCCCAAAGAATCATATGGACTCAAATATCAATTTGTCAACGTTTGCTTCTCGCTCATACGCACCACGCCCTTCCCCCGATTGACCTGCACCCTCCGATCCTCCCCCGCACTCACAACCCCCACACCCTCGTCCCAACACACCCCAAACACCTTCACCCCCTCACCTCCCACCCTCCTCCTCTCCCCCTTGACGCTCTCCCGTTCAATGACAAACAAACTCTCCCCGACCCGACCATCCTTCTCGCTCTTCGAAGACCGGACGTCCCAAACCCTGCATGTCCCGTCGTGACTCCCACTGACTAAGCCGTAGCTGCTCTCTGGATCTGCGGCTAAACTCACCACCGCGTTTGTGTGACCCCGGAGCGTCATCGCGGTGATGGTCGTGGCGGAGGCGCGGGGATCGATAAGGGTGATGTGGCGGGCTGAGGTGCCTGCGGCGAGGAGGTTGAGGGAGGAGAGAGCGGTTAGGGAGAGCAGGGAGTGGGAGGTTAGGCGGGTGTCGACGGGGGTGCTAGTAGGCAGATCCCAGGTTTTGAGGCTGTGGTCCCAGGAGGAGGAGTATGCGACTGTGGGGTCGTTCGGCGCAAAGATTGTGGCGGAGACGGGGGCAGAGTGGGATTTGAGGAGGGAGAGGGGACCGCGTTGGGGCGTCGATGTTGCAGGTCCGGTTTTTCGGCGTTTTGAGCTCCGGGACGTGGAGGAGGGGATAAGGGATGCTGGTGCGGAAGGGGCGTCGGACTTCTTGGTGGACCAAAGGCCCAGGGAGTGGTCTGCAGAGGCGGAGAGGATACGGTTGGAGGGTGCGTGGACGGCGAGGGAGTCAATGGAGGCTTTGTGGCCAAAGAGCTCGAGGTGGGGGGTCAGTGAGGCGGAGAAGGAGGAGGGGTCTTCGGAATATTTCCAGAGATGGATTGTGCGGTCCAGGCTTGAGGATGCGATTTGAAAGGGAGAGATGAATTTTGCGGATTTTACTATAGATGTGTGGCCGCCGCTGCTTGCGGGGGATGAGGTTGCTAGGACTTCAGAGGACAGATTCCATACACGCAGGAGTCCATCATAACTTCCGGAGAGTATTCTTTCTTGTCCAGGGAGTTGCTTTCCCACACTGCCTGCCCATCGTCCTGCGGGCGATGTGCTAGAGAGGACGTCCACTGAGCTTACCCAGTCATCATGTTTAAAAGATGCTAGATAGAGGGGCGATATTATGGCGCGCACATATTCGACAGTGAGCGTTGTCTCAGACGAGATGCCGTTTGATGTGAGGTATTCATCTATCGAAGTTCGAAGGAATGTACCATTGATGAGAAATTCGAAGGGTATGGGCTTCTCGGTTTCAAGGAGGGTATTGACGAGAGTCGAGAGAGCATAACGACGTAGATCTATCCCACTATCAGCGCTGCTCTCTGCTTCTGAAATTTGGCTTTTGGATTACGTGTGTTTACGAGAATCGGGCCTGTCTTTTCAGGCAATGAGATGTCGGCACTGCGGGTTGTCAACTTTAGCTTAACCTGCCTTGGGTTCGATTGGAAATCACTCGGGCTGGCGGATGAGACGAATGTTTCCGTCGCCATTTTTTTTTATATATCAGATTGGGAAACTGTCGGGACCTGGAAGTTGCAGCCAGGGAATTTTACGTTGGCCGAATCGGCATTGTTGAAGCAAAATCCGCGATTAGGGTAGGGCCAAATGAGCTCCTCAGACGTGTAAATGCAACTAAGCCCCTTTGGCGGAAACACGTCTGAGGTGAGGCAACCCATGGGCCATGGGTGCTTATATAGATAATAAATATGAATATCAGATAATCTCTATATTACGGGAATTGGGGAGCCGATTTGCCACCTCCGTCGTAGGCAGCTTTGACTGTACTGTATTACCTACATAAAGTACCTACCTGTGCATGGGGGCCATGTGTACCACGGGAAAAGGCTTGCGCCCGATTAGTTCAAGAAGCAGATAACGTACCCCAGGTTTTAGCCTGCTCTTACTACGTACCTCGGGGTTGTCGTTTGGGGGGCCAAAGCACTGCCATTCAGGTACCATCAAGTCCTTCCTCCATTATCCATAGCGACTGGATCAAGTGTGTTCAGTGTTTAGGCCAACCGACCACTTGCAATATTACTACTTAGGCCGGTCCATCGAGTGCCTCCTTGTGCCTTGCACTTCACACGCCATGGCGCCCCCCCAGCTACGGAGACTCAGCTATTGTTTTAACTGAACGTCAAAGCGCCGTTTCACTGTAATCTTGGGGCTTTGCTCAGAGAAGTAAACACCCACTTTGATTTGGTCAAGCGGCGCGGCGGACGGGTGTGCTCGTGCCAGTACGAGCCTCGGGCAGTCGTGACAGAGGCCAGATGGAAAACCGAGTATGCTGTATCGCTATCGAAACAAACTGCCAGTTCCTCGCAATGCATCGCTAATGAAGCAGACTACCAGTAAGAATATATCAAGTCACAACCCGTCTAGGAACGCCGAACCCCAACGTCGCTCATCGGTCACAATAGCCCGGCTCCTTGACGGATCCACCAGCCCAGCTCTTCACAGTGAGCGTAGTGGTATACACCATTCCCACAAGTCCAAAGGTACACAACAAGATGTCCGCCACCCGCTGCCTCCGGGTTGCCGCCACCGCCTTGAAATGAAGGAGGGGCTACACAAAGGATTAGCAAGGGGCGGAACAGCGTACAAAGTAAGTACCACCCACCGGGTATACGTAGACGAGAGGTACGCAGGCAAAGCTACCCACGATCGCTACGAATTTGTCGAGGTCCCCGGCTCCACCCCAAGCAATCAACGCACATACCATGACCAGGATGAAGCGAAAGATATTCTTCTTCCATTTGATATACGGATTGTACTTTCCACTACGGCTGAATATTTCATTTTCCATGATTCGGATCGCTGGGAACAGCTGAAGCGGGGTCGAAAGTAGAATAGCTAGAGAGTAGAGAAATTGCACGGCATTAACAAACTTGTCATCTTGTGGTAAATTCAGTAGTATCACCGTTTTCGTTGCCGATCCAAACGCAGCGTAAGACATGGCGCCCATTCCGACAAAGATCGCAGTAATCCCAATCATGACACCGCCGAGTACTGATGGGAACTTGGAAGGCTGCATCATTGATTCCTGTATTGGGATAATGAGACCAACGCCCTCAAAAGTGAAGATGGCTGTACCAATGAACAGAGTCCAATCCCGAGGGTTAAAGTTGGCGATGTCGGAGATTCCGTTGTTGGCAAGAGTACTGATGTCGTAGTAGCTGAGATAGAGGAGGCCAGCAAGGATAAAAGCATCCGCAATCAAGGCTGTCACGCCGAGTTTGCTGATATCTCGGATCAGAGAAAGCGGCAAGAAGATGATAAGCTGCATCAGTACCATAAACTCGATGTCTATCCAAGTTCTGCACTCGGAAATCGCAAGAACGAATGCTTGCAAATTCTTGGAGGTGAAGACAATATAGGCAGAGACAAATCCGATCTGGCTGAGAGCAACGGATGATAGGATCAAAGCACGCATGTATTTGCCATATAAAATCCCGCCCATGTCTCCAAACGATCCTTCAACTTTCAGGCGAGTATTGACAAGGAGGATGAAGCAATAATAGCTTAGTGCTGCTACTCCGAGTAATACAACGTTGCTGAATAGCATACCACCGTTCAGGTATGCTTTGGGCAAGAAAAGCACACCCGTCCCAACGAATGACTTGAGTAACAACAGAGCAGCCCCGGTAGCACTATTCGTGCCAGTAGTGCCTCGCTCTTTGTGTTTTCGTTTCCGACGTCCTGGTGTGCCCGGTGTCAACAGAGCGCTATCCTCACCAGGTTCGCGGTCCTCTCCATCGCCCTCGTCAGAACCAAAGAACTCGGCATCTTCGTATGTATCTGAAGAGAAGTATTCGTTTGGTCCAAGAGCCTCGTCATCATCCTCGAGATCCTCCCCAGCAAAGTGACCGTAAATGGTAAGAAATTCAATGAAGTTCTTAGCAATGAAGCGAGGCTGCCGCCTTCCATGACCAGCTCTCCCCAGGACGTCAGATTGTCCCCCTCGTAATGGCGATGGGCTTGGAGCCTTTCGCCGAAGGTAATCTCTCCGGAACCCACCGGGTACCTTAATAGAATTAATGTCGAGAACAGAACTTTCTGGTTGCGGACGAGATACGTGATAGCTTTGACTACGTTTGAAGCGTCCTCCATGTCGCTGAGACTCGGCATCCTCGGTCCACTTATAGACCTGGCGGGTAATGTCGCCGCCTTGCAACTGTAGACTCGAAAACTCGTCGTCACCAAGCCCTGTTGTGTTGCTGTTATGTATCCCATGGCCTAGACTGGCCTCAGAGGATTTGTTCTGTAGTGAAATATGAGTTCGTTCGGAACTCGCATCGCGGCTGTCAAGGTTTGATGGTTGTACTAAATGCCTCTTCACGACTTCTGGATCCTCATTCGGCGCAGGTGGGGCCCAGTCATGCGCACCCTGTACAGATCTTGTGTCCAGAGACCCGTAAGTACTTTGATTTCCACTGTCTTGTAAAGCTGCCCCTGCTGCAGCCGGCGCCAAGGGCTGAAAAGAAGGTGTCTCCAATCTCGGTGGAGTCCCAAATCTTGGCGGGCTTCTTCCCAAAGACCCTTGTAATGCCGCTGCAAGAGCCGAATGGCCTGGCCCCGGGAGTGAATTGGAGCCTTCGGCCCCTGCGAGAGGCGTTTGATTTCCTGTGCCGAGCTGACGAGGGGTTGGGACCTGAGGAACAGGTGGAGCAGCAACTGTGCCACTTGAGGCAGCTGGCGATGACGCTAGACGGCCGGTGGATGTAGCTCGAGAAACAGGTTCCACTGCTGGCGATCGGCCTCTGGAATTCTCAAGTGAAGAGGAGCTGGGCACCAGACGTGGCCTGGCAGGAGATGAGGTATGGCGTTGACCCGACATGGGATGTTATCGTATTCGAGGATTGGCTTCACTAGAGTAATGATAATGCTACGATTGAATGAAAGCTATGAGCCTTCAGCGTCACCGGCATTCCATTGTCGTTCTCCGCTCTCCCTGCGGTGCAAACAGAGGATGGATCACGCGAGATAAGAGGTGTCAGCGTGACCTGGTCCGGCGAATCGAAAGTCGAGAGAGGGTATTAGCTTGGAGATAATAGATTGTAATTGCTGTGTCAAAGTACACGAAACAGCGTATTACAGTAGTAAAGATCGTCGTAGGACATAGACACCTTGAAGAAGGAATGGACAGGAGCGAAACAACATTTATCGCCGAACTAGCGGATGCGGCTTTAACGGATTTAGTTCATCGAAATTGGGTGCTTGTCTCTACTGTGTCGTCGCCGTCCCAAGCCAGCCTCAATGACATGCTCTCCTGTTGGTAGCATGTCACAGCTCAACTATTTTTTAGATGTTGGAAGCAAGGAGCTGATTTCCCGGTCTGGGTAACAGTACGAAAAAGTCGACTTCAACCACAGACAATCTACTGAAGCCATGCCTGGTTAGGCAGAAACAACCTTGTAGGAATCCCCTAAGAAGGTTGAGATTGTTACTCATAATTCTTGCCACCGACGGAATGGCGACTTCTCCAAGTCGAGAGCAAGCGCTACCACAGCATTCAGGTGTTTCCGAAAACCCATACGAACCTCAGACTTACGACTCTCAGCCCTCACTACGGCATCATGAGCCAACGAAGAAAATATTTGGAGCTTGCAATGGCTCACCAACACCAACAAGAAGATCTGCTAGTGGAAGGCGCACATCCGGGCACCTACCTTTGTCGGACACATCTTTGACGGCACAGATGCATAATCATCCAGAGGCGAAAGGGATGGAGAGCGTGACACCAAGGGTTGGGTCATTGCCCAGACCAGTTGGTGGCTCAGACAAGCTTGGGACATTTTCTGGAGTTTTCGTACCCACGACCCTGAACGTTTTAAGTATCTTGATGTTTCTACGCTTCGGGTTCATTCTCGGGCAGAGTGGTGTTATTGCCATGATGGGGATGCTAATAGCTTCTTACTTAATTAATCTCATAACTACATTGTCTTTATCTGCAATTGCTACCAATGGGACAGTACGCGGAGGTGGGGCCTACTATCTCATAAGTCGCTCTTTGGGGCCTGAGTTCGGGGGATCCATTGGCGTGGTCTTCTATCTTAGTTTCGTGTTCAATACTGGTATGAACGCTGTTGGTCTAGTAGACTGCGTAAAGCACAATTTTGGAGACTTTTCAGGCGATTGGGCTCGGTGGCTACCTGAAGGATTTTGGCTGGAGTATCTCTGGGCCACAGTCATCCTCGTTATCTGCACTGCTATCTGCCTGGCAGGCAGCGGCTTATTCGCAAGATGCAGTAATGGCCTTCTCTTAATACTGCTGGTTGCTACTTTCAGCATACCATTCTCTGCCCTGGTTCTGGAGCCTTTTCGACTTCGTGGGCTAGGAATCGAATATACTGGCATAAGTGCGAAGACTTTCATGGGCAATCTTCGACCCAACTTTACCAGACATGCGGACGGTAGCCAGCTACATGGAAGGGAGAACATCCAACACCTTTTTGGAATCCTATTTCCTGCAACGGGGGGCATCTTCGCGTAAGCTTGGCAGCCCCAATAAGCAGTTTGCAGTGGAGTATTTGACTAACACGAAGATATGTTACAGTGGAGCAAGTATGTCTGGGGATCTTAAGCACCCTAGTAAGGCCATACCAAAAGGCACGCTCAGTGGGCTTGGTCTCACATTCATGGCTTATACACTTGTCATCCTTGCAATGGCTGCCACGATCACAAGAGAATCTTTCTACAACGATGCGAACATTGTTCAGAACGTAAGCAAGTGTAGAGCTCCCTACTTTGATTGGCTGTTAATGTCTGCTGGGCTCAACAGACAAACATCTCGGGCGTACTAATACTCCTTGGAGAATTTGCAACCACGTTCTTTTCCTCGCTTATGGGTGTGATCGGATCTGCCAAGTTGCTACAAGCCCTTGCACGTGATAGCCTCCTTCCTGGGTTTTCTATTTTCGGTCAAGGTACCAAGAGTCATGATGAGCCAACATATGCCATCGTTGTAACACATTTCATCGGCCAGCTTACAATGTTGTGTGATGTGAACCAGATTGCTACCCTGATCACCATGAGCTATCTGATGTGCTTTGTTACCATGAACGTTGCTTGCTTCTTGCTTGCCATTAGTTCGGCACCGAATTTTCGGCCTTCTTTTCGCTACTTCAATTGGTGGACTGCTGGATTCGGTGCACTTGTTAGCAGTGCCACTATGTTCTTCGTCGATGGTGTCTATGCCATTACATGTATCAGCCTACTGGTATCTATTTTCCTTATTGTTCACTACACTTCACCTCCGAAGTCATGGGGAGATGTCTCCCAAAGTTTAATCTACCACCAGGTTCGCAAATATCTTCTCCGTCTTCGACAGGAGCATGTGAAATTTTGGCGGCCTCAAATCCTCCTTTTCGTGAACGATCCACGTCACCAATATGAGCTTACTCAGTTCTGCAACTCCTTGAAGAAAGGTAAGCGCCATTTGAGGCTTGAGCCACATAGGTTGGTCTAATTAAATAGGGGGCTTGTTCATCTTAGCCCACGTGATTGTGGCGAGCGACTTCGGAAGTGCTGTACCAGAAGCACGTCGTCAGCAGGCAGCCTGGAAGAAATACATTGATCTCTCAAAGGTCAAAGCCTTTGTGAACATTGCAATCTCTCCTGCTGTTGAATGGGGCACTAGAAATCTAGTCCTTAGCGCAGGGCTTGGCGGGATGCGACCAAATATTGTGGTAATGGGTGCTTACAATATGCATGAGTTCCGCACGGCGCAACCACTCGTCGATGTACCATCTATGCCAGCGTCAGAAATGGAACAAGGAAACACATATAATCCTCAAGTAATCCAAGAAAACGGTAGACGAGTTGAGAAGCAGCAAGGGCTCCTCCCCACGGACAATTGCCGGACTGAAGGTGCTGTAGGCATACAAAGTTACGTTGCAATCCTAGAGGATTTGTTGCTACAATTACAAATTAATGTAGCAGTTGCAAAGGGCTTCAAAGACCTCAAGTTCCCAAGACCTACGGAAGGCAATACAAGGAAATACATCGACCTGTGGCCGATCCAGATGTCAGCAGAAATCGCAATGTGTGGTAGGGAAAACAAGCAGAATATCTTGACTACGAACTTTGACACTTATACCTTGATTCTCCAGCTTGGTTGCATACTTAACACTGTGCCTGCCTGGAAAAAGGTGTATAGGTTGCGTGTTGCGGTCTTCGTTGAGTACGAGTCTGACGTCGAAGAGGAACGTGGCCGGGTGAAAACGTTACTGGATAACCTCCGGATCCAAGCAGAAATCCTTGTCTTCTGGCTTGCATCAGGTGAAATCAAGAGTTACCAATTAATTGTCAACGGCGATAGTGCTGCAGTAGGCAAGGACGCGGAAAGAACCGTGCACGATGTTCTCAAAGACGAGGAGTGGTGGCAAGACGTCTTGAAATTGCGAGGACGCCGTGAGGACATGAGCGCGGTAGAAGAGCTAGCAGAAGCGCGGGAATTGCTGAGTGCAACGCCAAATTGGCCCAGTTCCTCTTTCCAGCATGGTAGACGAGGTTCTCCTGCAGAGAGGTTTGAGGGTCTCAAAAGGCTGATACGAAAATCGAAGAGGCGGCGTTCAATCGGTGGTTTCGGTGAGCTGGGGGGAGTGAGACCAGCAATGCAGACGCATAGATTACACGATGATCTTGTTCATCGCCATGCGAGTCATGCTAGTGCAAGCGAGGACTCTGAAAGTGAGGATAGTGAGATTCTGGAAAACGGTCATGGCGATAGGGCTTCAACCCTAAGTAAGGCGAGCGCCGCAACTGAAAACGACATGGATGACTATGAGGGCGAGTTCGAGGAACAAGGCAACGGTGAAACTGCCTTTATGAACTTTCCTTCAAGGATCACACGGAGGCGCAGCCAAGGAGACTCGATCAGGGGGCCAAAACCCCCAACAAGACCATCACCCAATGAAAGCCGTTTGAAGACTCTGACCGCAACGGATGAAAATAAGCCGCCGACATTATCAGAAACAGCTTCAACAGCCCCACAAGCCCCTCCTAAGCAAGATCTTCCATCCATCTCCAATCCCGACAAACCCTCCGAAGCCTCTCTCACCGCCCGCCCACGCATAATGCGTCACTCAACCGCCGCCGCGCGCTTCTCCTCCAATCCCGTCCCCCGAACAACAGTCGCTAGCGAAGATGGCCCCGGGCCCTCTATCATGTTCACAGAATCTTCCTCCCCCTCCCACGTTGGTCGCCACCCCTCCATCTACAAACACCCCAACAACCCTTCCTCGTCCTCTCCCACACCCTCCAATGCCGCCACTGGCTTCCCCTTCCCACAAAGCGTGCCCCTCAGTTTCAACGATCTGCCCTGTCGAGCGCAACATTTGATATTGAACGAGCTGATGCAAAAGCAGAGTAAGGATACGGCGGTGTTGTTTACAACGTTGCCGAGTCCAGTGGAGGGGACGTGCAAGAATGAGGAGGAGTGTGTGGGGTATTTGAGCGATTTGGAGTTGTTGTGTGAGAACTTGCCACCAATCTTGTTAGTGCACAGTAATAGTATGACAGTAACTTGCTCCCTCTGAAGGGAGCAAGGCAAGGAGTAGCTCTCAGGGAGGAGCAGCAGATCTTGATGATGGATTCCCCAGGAACAAAGACGGTGATGTAGCAAATAATAACGAAGAGAAAGTCGACGTTGCATTTCTACTAAGAAGTGATGAATATGTGAGGGTGTGGAGTTGCGGGACGAATTATGATGGGATGGTCATGGTCAATAGAATTCATTGGGGAGGCGTGCTGGGTTGGGTTTTGGACATGTCTACGTTCGAATCTAGTCAACCTGAGTTCCCAGTAACGCTTAGGGAAGTATCAGGCAATCAGGCTGGGCAGTCGATACAACTAGCTGGATATGTCGAAAACGTATTCGCCATTTCCGACCACAAAATCTTTATAACTTCGGTTCTTTGATCTACATCTAAAAAGCCTTGGCTTCCAATAGTAAACTTCTTTGTGCTCATCAAGCTTACGATTCCGAATACCACGATTGTGTGAGCATGCCGCTCATTTGGGAACAACTGTCATCACCGGGTAGGGAACTCTATATCTATAGACAGAACATACCTTTAGTCTACCCCTAATATCCTCGTCTCAGCTCAAAGTCTTATCCCGCTCACTCCTCCATCTCCTCTTCCGTCTCGTCCTCATCCACATCCTCCATATTCACATCCCCCTCCTCCCCATCCTCCTCCTCCTCCTCCTCCTCCTCCTCCTCCTCCTCCCCCTCCTCCTCCTCCTCCTCCCCCCCCTGCCCCTTCAACCCATAATCATCCTGAAACCACGCCAGCGGTTTAACCTCGGGCTGAAAACCCAACCCCTCGAACTCCTTCACCAGCTCCTCTTCCATCACCGGCGCACATGTTACTATCAAGGTCCCCGTCTTGGCGTCAAACACCGGTAAAACAATGCTTTCCATGACCTCTCTGATCTCGTCGACGCGGACCTCGCGCACCTTTTTGAGCATGGCGTCGTTCCAGTCAGCGGGTAAGCCGCGGATGACTTGGCGGACGAAACTCATTTGGGCAGCGCTGGCCATGGTGGATTGAGAATTGGCGAAGCCGAGTACGATACTACTGATAGCACCTTCGAGGGCGAGTTCGTCGAAGGAGGTCTTTCCAGAGACAAAATCCGCGACTACGGTCTTGCTGGTGTTGAAGGCTTTGAAGGCGTTGGGGGAGCGGTAGATGTCAAAGGAAATCTGGCCGCTCTCGGTGTGCCGGGAGAAACTTGTGCCGTAGGCGAGACCGGTTCCTCGGACGGCTGTCCAGAGGGGTCCTTCGACGGCGTCGAGGTAGGAGAGGGCGACCATGAGGGCAGGGACGCGGCGGTCTTCCAGGGAGTTGGGGCCTTTGGTGACGGAGAGAGCGAAGGAGGAGTCGATTGTGGGCAGAGGTATGATATACGCCAGGTTTCCGGGATTCTTGCCAGCGTCACTGAGACGGGAGAGGCGGGTTTCGAGCGGAGTGAGGGGTTTGCTGGTGTCGAGGTGCGCGGTCAGACTTTTCCATGCAGACACGGGGTTGGAAAGTTTTTTCAGATTGCCGATAACAAGGACGCGAAAGTTGGAGTGTTGGCAAAGGGCGGTACGGATGGTTTCGAGTTGGGAGAGGATTGTTTCGGGAGAATCCTCGAGGAGACGCTTTAAGCGTTTGAGGTAGACGGCGCGGACAAGGGTGCCTCGGGCTCGAGCGATGGAGGAGGGAGCGGTGTTGAGCATTATTTCGGCGGCATAAAGCATGCTGCTTCCGTTACGCTTCTCATCGGGAATCTCTGCCAGGAGTCTGGTCGTCGTGGCTTTGATTCGCGTCAGGTCGAAAATCCCATCCCAGAGTAAGTCCTTTAGCCAACGGACTGCAACTTCGTACTTCTCGGCTTCAACCACCATGCGGATAATAAGGACTTCAGGATTTCCTATGCCACTACCGGCTTCGATACCATAGCTGATAGTGTCTTTTTCAAGGTCCATTATGACTTGTTCAAAATCTACTCTCTTGCCTTCTCGTGTGATAGGTGAGTTGAAGAGATTATCAAGGTATATGGCTAGCAATGGCCTGAGAGGGGTGGGCACAGACTCTGTTCCCATGACCAATGTGAGGTGGGCAAAGTTTGTCTGGATGTGTTCAAAGTGTATGAAAAGAGGCAAATCGGTGTTGTCTTTATCAACAAGCTTTTGGATGGGGTTATCTAGGTGACCCATATTTCGGGCCGCCCCAGATCGAGCGGTCATTGTATCAATGAAATGAATTGACTTTGTATCGGGAACCTTGAATTGCTCCAGCATTTGTTTAGGAATCTCTTTGTCATTCTCGGCTTTAGCCTGGGCGAGCTTCTCCTCCAGCTTTTTCAAGCCTTCGTCTCCAAGCCTCTCCTTCTGTGCAACCACGCGGGCTTGCTCCTCATACTTGAGCTTTTTCGACATCTCAGCCGAAGGTCTGCCAAGTATCGTAATATGAGGTGCCTCAGACATCCAATTTTTCAGTATTTGTCTCCATTGAGAGTCAGTCCAACTCTCTAGTACATCGTATTCATGTAAAGACTTTAGATCATTTAGCATTGCTTCACCCCTTTTGTCAAACAAGAAGGACTTGATGATGGGATCTGTAAAGAACACTCCGGAACCTTCGGCGTAGTATTTAATTTGGCGCCTCTCCCGGCTGATGCAATCCTTCATATACACCATATCCAATTCTTTATTTGCCGTCTCTTGGAGAAGCTCGAAAAATCTAGCCTCAACTTGAGCTAGCTTTTCAGTGGCAACACCGCTAAGAGACCACTGGATAACCGTTGGAGGCCGAGTCTCAGTCGTAAAATATACACCACTTGTCAATTGTTCTTTCTCTGTCAACACATTCTCCAAGACCGATGCTGATGACCCGGCGAGGTATGTCAGAAGTATGTTCAACGCAGTGACTGCAATGATGGTCAGAATGGTCAGTACTCAATGGGTGTTGCTACTTGCCTAACACAGCGTCATTGCAATCTGGCCCAAAGAAGCTGATCATGATCTCGCCGGATGATTCATCTTCCTCGGGGAAATCAACAGTAACGACCGAGGTTTTCTGAAGGGCCGGTGTAGGTTTCGACTCAACCCAAGGTCTCTTGAATGGTGCAGCAGGCTTCGGAATGTCCCGTAGAATTGTTCCTTCGAAGTCGTCCAGAATCCCCAGGAGATCAGTATGGTCGATTTCACCAACAATCACAAGACAAAGATTCTTCGGTTGGTACATTTCGCGATGAAATTCTCTTATACGATCTGCAGTCAAAACACGGAGTTGCTCCATCATCCCTCCTGTCTCGTACCTAAAACCTATGCCTTCAGGGTAGAGCAAGCGCTTCGATCTCAAATCCATAAGCTCTCCTTGCGTATTCTGTACTCCCTGCATTTCAGAATACACGACACCTGCGTCATGCCCAGAACCATCAACATGATGAACTTCTGTATAACAGCCCGCGTCTGTCAAAGTGGGCACTATAACATGTTCCAGATAGACGGGTAGTATCTGAGCGAAGCCTGCCCATCCGGCAGTATCTAGCGTGTAGGCCGTATGATCCGTTGCTGTCCACGCATTTGTAGTTGAATAAGCCCTTGTGGCAAGTTTATCCAGGACTCCTTTGTACCGATAGCTTTTGGATCCCATAAAACAAAGGTGCTCGAGAGTATGAGGAGCGCCTGAATCATCGTGGATTTCAGTAGCAAGAGCAAAAAAACCAAGAACCTTAGGGCCCTTCTGGTCTACCACGACTACTGTCATGCCAGTCCTTTCGGAGACATACTGGGTTATTACGCTCGGCGAGTAATCAGTGTTAAACTTTCCAACAGTCCCAAAATGCGTTTCCCTAGAGACAGAAGGCATATCTACTTGAACTATATCTGGGAGTCTTGACCGGAGGCGGGCTGGCCTCAGTATCACGTCTAAGCCTTTCTTAAGCGCGGATTTGTAGAACCTGTTTTGCTTATAATCAGCCGGGGCTCCGAAAGTCGCAATCTCAAGCTGTACAGCGGGTGATACCAGCCTGGCCAATAGCGAGATGACAGGAAGCAAAACGACAGGACAAACTAGCATCTGGGTTGCGAAAACCCTGCATATGGAGTGGCAGACATACCAAGGACAGAAGAGTACCGATACACTGAGGAAGATTGGTACCGAGGAAAAGAAAAGAAACCGACATCGTGTGGGAAGAACCATTTCAAAAAGTACAGATATTGAAAAACAGGAAGGAAGAATACTTGCTTGAAAGGGAATGACCAGGATTATCAGCACAGATTCACAAGATGATCCTTATGCGGCTGGGAAGTCAAATACTCCATCAAGACGTACCTAGGTATGAACGCCAAAGCGAAGCAAATATGGTGTTTTAGTTTAAAGTACGGCAACAACAGCACGGAACCACGTTATTCACAAAAGTTTGTATACTCTCTATCAGAATCACAAAGGGATTCACACGAGAGTGATTTTGTTTTGTGTCCTAGACCGCACCAGGTGGTAAGATTGAGCAGCTGGCCTCCCAAGGCTGAAAGGCTGAGCAGGCAGACCCGATCTCTTTCAGCTTCTATGCAGTGAAGACCATGATACAGTAATATAGTTGGATGCTCCCAGAGAAGAAGCCTCCAGGGCTCAATTTGCGGAGCATCATGGATTCATGGGCCATGGCCGACACTAAGGTACTGTTAGGTACTTACTTACAGACTTACAGTACCTAGTCGTGCTAGTGCAAACACAATTGCTTGCATAAAATTGTACACATGGCTCTCAGCCCTATCATCATCGTTGTCAAGATTTCTGCCCTTTCGGACTCCTTGATTATGAGCATGGTCCGACGTCTCCCCCGATGCCGAAACATTTCTCTGATGATCAATACGGTCAAGCTGTGTTCGAGTCTGTGCAAAGTGGCGCTTATCCAGAGTCCGAAGAGCTCGTTTCCGCCGAGTTTCCTTCGTCAGCACTTCCTAAGATTATAAAGCTCGTAGAAAAGGCGCGCGAAGATGTCAAGGTCTGGGCGTCGATTCAGAGTCAGGTGATGCGTTACTGATTTGTCTACTTCAGGCCAATGTTAAGAGACTTAGTAAGGAGAGCGCCCCCGATATCGACGGCTGGATCTCTCAGGCCAAGCAGCTACGGGGTGACATTGAGCACTCCAAAAAACAATCTCAAGCTATTGTGACCCAAGCCCAAGATGGGCAACAGTTACAAGACCAAGTCAATGACGCTGCAAGCAAATTGCGTCTGCTTCAAGATGAAGTTGTCTTTAACGGTAACTTGGCGACTACCATGCAGCGCATACTTGCGGTGCGGACAACTCTGGATCGAATCCAAGAAGCCGTTTTAGGCAACGATCTCTTAGAGGCAGCAGGACTACTAGATCAGGGGGACGCGGAAATAGGCTCTCTACGAGAGTGCCAGGATTCTAGGGTAGCTGCACTGCTCAGGACAAGGATAGCAGCTCTTCGTCAAGACGTGGTATTAAATACAAGAAAACGTTTGGACGAGCTCGTCTACGTCAATGCTGCGATTTCAACAGTCACTATTAGGCAGCAGCTTGACGGTATGGCTTGCGTTCCTCCTTTGCAGTACTTACTGATTGATCCCGAGGCGCACACTCAGTCGATTTAAATACTGTAACACTTGCACTCTTGAAGCTTCAAGTCCTCGAGCCCAGCCTTCGTACGTTATGTCAGGACCTCAACAAATTCATCTTACTACCCCGCCTAGAGCGGCAAGCCGGAGGCCATTCTGGGGCTTTATACATCGAAGGCAATGAAATACGCGCTTCTCAAAGCTCGTCCGACGCCAGTCTTCGGACTCTTTTCTCGGATATATGTTCAATTATTGAATTCTTGCGCACGCGGCTACCTCGTACCGTTGTAGCTCCTCTGTCTGGAATGTTAATGCCGAATCTGATCTCTAGCGTGCTCTCGACCTGGCTTTCTTCAGCTGTACCAACGGACTTAAACGGCATGCAAGACTTTCAAGGCACAATAGAACTGGTTCTTCAATTCGCCGAGGATTTAAAGTCTTACCAATGGCCGGGCACAAGTGATCTCGTGACGTGGACCGAAGAAATCCCAAGAGTTTGGCTGGAGAAACGTCGCGAAACATCGCTTGACAGCATTCGAGAGCTGCTAACTAAAGGGCTCGGAAAGATTCATACAGTCGAACGTGTCGAGACGCAGACACTTTCCCGGGAAGACGACGTGTTAGCAGCCGGTGGTGGGAACGATGACTGGAACGCTGAATGGTCCGATGAGGAGGCCAAGGATTCGGCCAAGCCGTCAGCAGAGCGTGGTGGAGACAATGGCGAAGGCGAGAATATTAGTGCATGGGGATTAGATGACGATACCTACGATCAAAACATCAAAGAGGCTCCTACGCACGATGCTGCTGCGGATGACGCCGACGCATGGGGTTGGGGGGATGAAGCTGACATTGTAGATTCGTCGGAACCCTCGAAGCCTACGCCTAACGGCTCTACGAAAAGCAGAATCAACGGACATCCCGCTGCACCTCCACATGCTGAGCGAGAAGTCACTCTGAAAGAAACCTATAATATTACATCTCTCCCAAGCGGGGTTCTGGAAATCATAACGAAGATCAGGTCTGATGCTGAGACACTCGCGAAACCAGAGTGAGCCATTTTCGATTTCACCCCATCGCTTCAAAGCTAATATGAGAGTTAGGTACTCCAAATTGCCAATAGCCTCAGCAGCAGCAGGCCTGCCTTTACTCTCAGGTCTTGTGCTATCGATGTACAGATCAAGCGCTCCGACGTACTATACTCAAAATGTCAATGGCAGCATGTTCCTGTACAATGACAGCTTGTGGATGACCGAACGCCTTCAGAAAAATGCAGAGACTTACCGCAAACACGCAGGAAAGCCAAAGCTCGAAACTGATATTCAAGCACTCGAGGTTTTTGGTAAACGCGCTTATGGTAAAGAGATGGAATCGCAAAGGACCATCATTGGAGACCTTCTCGATGGCGCTCAAGGGTTCGCAAATTGCACAGAAACCCCGTTTGCCCAAGAATGTGACCTTGCGATCAGCTCTGTTGTAGACAGGCTCAGGCACATGCACAAGCAATGGAAGACTGTCCTGTCTCATTCTGCCTTACTGCAATCCCTTGGATCCCTCCTCTCCACGGTTGTCAACAAGATCATCGTCGATGTTTGCGATATGAGTGATATATCCGAACCCGAGTCTCAACGCCTGACAGCGTTTTGCAACCGCATCGCAACTCTCGAAGATTTATTTGCGCCGGAAACACCACAGGACATCACAACGGATGCGCAGCACGCGGTTCCACTGACTGCGGTGTATACGCCTAATTGGTTGAAATTTCAATATCTGTCTCAGATATTGGATAGCACGCTGGTAGATATCAAGTATCTCTGGACGGAGGGGGAACTGCGACTGGAGTTCTCGGCGGATGAGCTGGCGGATTTGATCCAAGCTTTATTTGCTGATTCCGAACACCGGAGACGGGCCATTGCTGAGATTCGACGGAGTTAAGGAGACCGGTAGCTTGCTATACCCTTTTATCGTTACATGCCAGTATGTAGTACCTTAGAACACCACTTGTAGGCCTAAAGTAGCCCCTATCCTACAATAAGCCAGCAATATATGACTTCGCCAAGAAAATTGGCATACATTTAACATGAATCCACTTTACGAATCGGCACTGCCCGAGAAGTGCACTTCTTTTCCCCTTCACAAACGTCCCGCATCCCAATAACCACCATATACACTACTCGCCTGATCACCACAACAGCCATCCCCCATCACAATCCCCCCTCATCTATCCCGCAGAACGCATCCTCTCCCCCTTCCCTCAATGACTCAACGTCCCCCTCCCCTTCTGCTTCCTCCTCTTAATAACCATCCTCCCCGTCCGGCTCCTCAGCCTCGCTAAAAACCCATGCCGCCGCTTCCGCACCCTATGGCTCGGATCGTACGTCGCTCGCGGCCCGCATCGCACCTGTATCGACGCTAAGGATGGATGTGATGATATTTTGGGGAGGAGGTCGAGAATTGTGGCTAGGGGGTTTATAGTTGTGGATGGCGAGGTAGGAGCGAGAGTATGAGGGGGGAGGATGGCAGGACGGGTAAGGGCGTGGTAGGTGAAGGTCCTGCGGGAGAGGTGGGGATTAGTTGGGGGAATAGGAATGGGGGAGGGCATAGGAATTTGGGGGGTTACCGTCTGGAGAGGGTAGGTGGGGGGAAAAAGGGTTTGGGAGGATGAGAGAGCGGGCGCGATAGAGCGCGGGTGGTACGGAGGTAGAGCATTGTGTGTGATGAGGCGTAGATTGGTGTGTGAGAGCGTGGAGATTTGAGGTTGAGCAGAGGGAGCTTTGGCGCTAGAGAAATTATAAGGTTCTGAGCCTCTCGGAGCTTTCCCGGGGTGCCGGGGTCATTCCTGGCTTTGCAGGAAACTGAACGTTTCATACTTACTGATCTTCGCCCAAAACCCAATTCCCAAATCCCAATGTCAGCCTTCCAACCGTACCCCCCTACAACCCATCACACCACCATCCCTCTTCCCCCCGCCCGCGCCCTCGCCCTCCTCACCGCCTACCTCACCGCCGCGACCACCAATTCCTCTCTCCACCCTAACGCCCTCCTTACCGAAACCGGCCCAATCGCCCAATCCTCAGGCTCAAACACTGGGCTCGTGCTGCACAATCTCAAGCGTGTAGAGGCGGGGCTGAGGGGTGAGCATTTAGCTGCTGATTTGACGTTCAAGGAATTTGGGGGAGTGGGGTTGCCGGATCTGATGATTGATAGGCGGGGTGAAGGGGTTGAGACAGGGGGAAAGGAGGGGGGTGAGGAAGAGACGTGGCAAGATAAGGGGGATTTTGAACGGGAGCAGGATATTGTGCAGGGAGAGCTTGGACCGAGGGGAAATGGAGTTGAGGGCGGGGAGGGGGCTGATGGGATGGTGCCGAGGGTGAAGGAGACTTTGACGAGTGGGGATAAGAAGGAAAGGAAGGAGAGGAAGAGGGGAAGGCGGAAGCAGTTGCAGAAGGAGGCGGAGGTGAAGAAGAGGAGGGAAAGGGTTAGGGAGGGGTGAATGGTTATTGTTACGATGGTTCCTACGAAAATCATGCCTGACGAGATACCAGCGAGGCGAGAGGAAGGATCGAAGCATCTCTAAGCGTTGGCGATGCCCAATACTAATCTACAATTCCCTATCTGAGGCCTTGGTCGGCTTTCCACCGTCCACTGACTTCGCGTCCACCTTCTCGCCGCCATACCATCCCAGGGCGCCTAGTCTCTCCGGCAATATAGGGTGCGAGAAGTGATAGCTCGCGTACAGCCAGTCAGCGTCCATGGTGCTCAAGTTTTGGATTTGGAGCTTGATGAGGGACTTCGCTAGCTCTTTGGAGTATCCGAGCTTGACGGCGAATTCGTCTAGAGGTATGTTAATGCGTAAGCTGTGACCCGGGAGGAATAGGAGCGCTTACCCGCTTCGAACTCGAACTTCCTGCTCAGGATGTTCATCAGAAGCTTCACCACCGTATCCATTGGCGCTAAGGCATCTGAGAACAGGATGAAACCGATGATGATGGGGAATTCTTTGTGGAAACCGAAGTCTCGGTAAAGAGAGCGGTTGTTGATGAAAACCGAGAATAAGGCGAAAATGTAAAACATATGGAACTAGATAGATTGTCAAAATCTGTTATCGGCAAGCCTGAAGTATCCTACCTGAGCGATTCCAAATAGCTTAGTAGTATGGCTTAAGCTCCAATGCCCAAGCTCATGGCTCAACACAGCCACCACCTCTTCCGTCTCACTCTTCTCAATGAGTGTGTCATAAATGACAATGTGCTTTTTCCAGGGTAATCCATAAAAGTAGGCGTTACTGTGCGCACTTCTCTTACTACCATCAATCACATACAGTTCCTTGAGCGGGAATTCAAGCCTCTTCGCCAGCTCCTCTACACCCGTCTTCAAAGGTCCTTCTTGTAGTGGCGACAACTTATTGAATAAAGGTAAGATGAGAATCGGGTAGATGGTGATGGCGGAGATCTGCACCGCAAGCGTAAACAAGAAGAGGTAGTAGAAGAAGCTGTTGCCCGTCTTCTGGATGATGGCCAAGAAGCCACTGAGTAATGGAGCTCCAAAAACAACAATCAGGGCTTGGCCTTTGATCATGTCCATAAACCATAACTTTAGGGTTTGTTTGTTGAATCCAAACCTCTCTTCTAAGACGAAGGTGCTGTAATACGATATTGGTAAGTTTAAGGCGGTTGTGATGATATTGAAAGTAAAGAAGAAGATCAAGGTATGCACTATCTCGCCAGAATATCTCGCAGGTACATAGCGAGTCAGCCAAAGTCCAGTAAGATCCCAAAGCTTCGGCAGTATATCGCAGTAGATGATGGCATAATTCTGTACTTGACCATACAAGGATGACACGAAGCCGAATTGTGCTTTCGCACGACCATAGGCCTATAAAATGCTTATTAGCACATTCCTGAACACCCTGAAGGCATGTATGCGCATACCTGACTCTTGTCGAAGACCTCTTGGGAAACTTCGCCCTCTAGCGCCTTTGGTGGTTTCTTCTGCTTCAGAATTTGATACTGGCGGAGTGACAGGAAACCCTCGAAGAGGTACTGCCCGATGGAGAACCCGACGATTAAACGCTTCCAAGGGAAGCCGGGCCTGTCGAGGAAGCGTCCGAGACGCTGGGAACATGGTCAGCTTTTGGTACCAGGTTTATAAACTTGCAGGCTCACCTGGAGGATGTCCATGGTCAGTACTAGCGATCACCGTATTCAAAATTCGAGGAGGACGAGCTTGCTGTCAATGTGAGTGTGCGAATGAGAGCCGTGATATTGTAGCCTTCCAGGTCTGTGGGTGAAGTTAAGAAATGTATAGGCTAAGGTAAATCTGGCCTCGCTGGCGTCTTCGGTTGCGCCTAAAGAACCCCTTTGCGCGCTTCAAGTGGCACAGCGTCAAACACTAAGAAATAATTACCGATAGCGCGCTGACCGTCTGTATAAGAGAAGGCGGAGCTTCTGCCCTGGTAAAGCCCGAGTCTGACAAAGTACGTAGATATGTCAGCTTCGAGGATTTGTTCTGCGCGCACTGTGGTGTTCTGCTTTTGTAAAGTCTCGAAGAACTTGCGCGAAGGTACTCATGCAGAGATTGGTAAGACTTATCGACTATCAAGCTCGGCAACTCAGTGAAGATGGAATCTCTCAATATCAATGGTTCTGCAGGCCGAAGCAATGGCTCCTCGAGTACTTCGAAACAGAGCCATGGAAGGAAGCCATCTTCACCCATGATGTCAGCTTTCATGACCTCTGCACCAGGCAAGGTAATTGTTTATGGTGAGCATGCTGTCGTGTACGGCAAGGCAGCTATGGCAGCGGCAATCTCTCTACGGTCGTATTTGCTCGTCACAACTTTATCAAAATCTCAGCGGACCATTACTCTTAGATTTCCAGACATAGGCCTCAGTCACATGTGGGAAATCGACGCGTTACCCTGGTCTAAATTCTCTCATCCTTCTAAGAAGAAGTCCTACTATGACCTGGTCACGTCTCTCGATCCCGAGCTGGTCGAATCTTTGCTACCTCACCTGTCCATCATCTCTCCCCAAGCCTCCCCAGAGGATCGCAAAATACATCAAGCGGCGGCATCGGCATTCCTGTATCTCTTCCTATCACTTGCTTCTCAGGACTTCCACGGATGTATCTACTCGTTGCGATCCACCCTTCCAATAGGTGCTGGGCTTGGGAGCAGTGCAAGCGTGACTGTCTGTCTCAGCGCAGCGATCCTCCTCCAACTACGAACTCTAGCTGGTCCTCACCCAGACCAACCTCGTAACGAGGTTGAATTGCAGACTGAGCGAATAAATCGATGGGCCTTTGTAGGCGAAATGTGCATTCACGGTAATCCCAGTGGTGTAGACAACACTGTCTCGACTTTCGGCAAGGCTGTTGTTTTCAAACGCCATGACTACTCCAAGCCGCCCACAGTCACTCCCTTACCTGATTTCCCCGAGTTGCCTCTACTACTCGTCAATACGAAGCAACAGCGCTCCACAGCTGCTGAAGTTGGAAAGGTTGCAGCGCTCAAGAAAGAGCAGCCCATTGTGACCGAGCACGTCCTCGATGCCATCGACAAGGTGACTGAGGCTGCGCACACGCAAATTCGTAGACAGTACGATGTCCACGACGACGGCTCTACGCAAGTCCTCGGAGAGCTTATGAAAATGAATCATGGCCTCTTGGTCTCACTAGGCGTCTCCCATCCACGCCTCGAGCGTATTCGCGAGCTAGTTGATTATGCAGGTATCGGTTGGACCAAGCTTACTGGCGCGGGTGGAGGAGGCAGTGCCATCACCCTGCTGAAGCCGGATATCTCTCGTGAGGGTCTTGAGGAATTAGAAGCCAAGCTCGACGCCGAAGACTTTGAGAGGTTTGAAACGACACTTGGAGGAGATGGCGTCGGCGTTCTGTGGCCGGCCGTGTTGAGGAACGGCAGTGAAGAAGAGGGTGGCGAAGAGATTGACGAGGAGAAATTCTTAAATGCAGATGGAAGAGATGGCGTGGAACGGTTAGTGGGAGTTGGTGTGAACGAGAAGCGGGAGGGATGGAAGTTTTGGAGAACCGCAGACACCCACCCATAACGTGAGAGACCCAGCGACACTCCCCAGCCATTCACAACAATGAACTTGTTATTGTTACGTTGAACTGAGCTCCATAACTAAATTGATGATTGACCCCCGAAGAATCGATCTCTGGGGCCAGAGATGAAGGTCGGTACAATAGAATCAAAGCAAATCGTAGTACAAAATCCTATTTCAAAATATGAGCAATCGCCACAAAAGCTCACATGTTTGCTCTTGACCGTGGCCTCTATTGGGAACTTCGATCTCCCATCAATACCATCCATCAATACCAGATAGACTTTCAACATCTTTACTGCCGCTGGTCGATCCATGTCGCCTGTGGAGACACAGTGCAGTCCGTACTGTGCCGTAATCATCTAGACAGTCAAAGTGTTTTAGCCAGCAATCGTCCTTTCCAATTCCATGTACTTCACTATCGCCAGTCTCTCCACACGTGATATCTTCCTGTGACTCTATCAAGTATCGAGGGCATCACAAACTTCCTCCCTTATAGCCTCTTACATATACTTGAGACCCGGGGCTATGATGGATAAACGTTCATCGATTCATCAAGAGAGACTTTTAGAAGCCACTTCCCCCAATCCATTCTCGGGACCAATATGAACAAAAGCATTTTGTGCTGGGTTTATAGCGTGGTCGCTATGCAGGAGGTATGGGGAGCAGTGACGGCGCGATCAGCATCCTCTGTGGGACTGGGAGCTGTCTTGGTTTCCCCAACAAGTGCGAGCGAGCTCAGGATCACGGTCTCAAATCTGTTTTGCAGTCTTAGTATTTCAAGTACAGGAATGAGCTTCTATATCTCAGGCGGTCTAAGGTTTTAGCTTGAAACCGAATAATTAGCGGAGACTCGATTCCTCACACAATATTATCGGAAAATATTGAAGATCAGACATAACAACTTGCTGTCATTAAGCATACAAACTTTCTTAAAAGCTCATGCAGTTAATGATCATGATCATCAAGTATGAAAATAATATGTACACGTGGGAAAAGTTGTGTGCGTTCTTTCATGTCTTCATCATTTTCTTGAATATCTCGAATATACTAGATGATATGAGGCTAGTCGGATATTAAGCGACGGTATCCCCTTGCTTAGCGGTACACTAAAGATTTAGACCGCCTAAGATATAGAAGTCCCCGGAAGGCACGACCTGAAGCGAGGAATTTACGCTGTGTACGGAATAGGAGACGCATAATCACTTTGACTAGCGTCTTATTACATGACTAGAGTACCGTCATGGAGGCTGCCTGTAGCAAATTTGTATAATCCACGATCAAGCAGGATACCAACCTCGAAACGAAGCCGCCTCATCTTTTGGAGCGTAGCTCTCCTCAAGCAAATGAGCTGATAGCGCTCTTCAATAGAGTAGCCGAAGTACGACGCTCTCCTTTCGGCACACTGAACTCGTACTTCGTCTTCCCTGGCTTGGACATGCCTCGGCTTGACGACGATCGCCTTGCTTTGTTCCCTTGGGGCCGACTCTCTGAGCTGGGCAAGGTCTCGGGACTCCTGGGGCTTTTGAGGACTTCGATTTCACTGACCAATCCGGAATTCTCACGCCTCACTTTGCTTAATTGCTGCCTCAGATCCCACTCCCGAGATTCTCCCTCTTCGACTTTGTTCTCTAGGTCCCTCGCCTTTTCCCTGGTCTTTTCAAGCTGCCGTTCTAATCGAGACACGTGTTCTTCGTGTTTTGTAATGATGTCCTTATCATTTTGCTGGATTGCCTGGTCATGTTCCTGCTCGACTCTGTCACGTTCTGAGCGTAGATGCCTGACTTCGTGCCTCGTTGACTGTAGATCTTCCTTTAACTTCTCAATGTGATCTTGTTGGTAGCTAATATTGATTTGGAGCTGCACAACGAGTTCACTTTCGCCTTGAGGGCTGGCGTATCTACTTCCAAGCTTGGTTGGTGGAACCTGGCCGATGCCTGAAAGCGGCGGAGAAGGGAGTGGCTCTGGCTTCATAGACAGCGAAGCTGTGTGTCTGGTATCAAGCTCCGGTAGATCACTCCGATCCTTTACATTCTTGCTTTGTTTAAGCTGACTGGTAATCTCCGTTCTGTTGCCCGGACGCTCGTGGGCTGCAAGTTCAAGTCCAGAGAGTCTTCGAAGATCATGACGCAGCCTATCCTCTGCTGCGGCAGATTTTTGAGCTTCTACTTCCGCTTGTCTCGTACTGAACTCTTCAGCAATCTTCCTTTGAAATCTTCTACCAACCGACAATGTCTTTGGGTATTCCATTCTTTGTAACACTCAGGATCATGATGCAAGAATCATCGCAACACTTTAGTATCTTATAGCGATTGATTTCCATTCAAAAGGCCAGAACGGGCTTACGAGGTAGCCACAGCGAAAGGTTTCTGCCAATGTTAGGGGGTGCGCCGCGGGGAAAGAGGTAGGGCCATGTGTTTGCCTCTGATTTGATGCTGTAATATTTCCTGCAAGCCTTTTATGCACGTCGCAGATTTGGCAAGCCTCCGTCAACTATACTGCAGAAATTGGACCAACCACCTACAGCATTGTGCAACCCCAACCATCCCGGACTCTGGCCCTCTTCAAGCGATTGGTCTGAGCGTCGTCTGAATGTACGGCATCCACTGTAATCAAAGGGAATAGCCAAGTCTATGCTTCTAGGAAAGTTCGCAAGATGCATGCATAGTAAAGCACTCCTCGTGTTCTAACATGCGAATTGGCTTAACAAAATCTGATAGGTGATGGACCGATGATTGGGAAGCGGAGCCATTCCTGCAATGACGATGGAAGCGGAGAGCGGAGATTATCGACTACTCTACGAAAAATCTCGATGCAAGAATAATATGAACAATGTTGCCCTTTGTCGACACCGACAGTTCATGCAGTTGTCCAGCCTTTCTTGATTGCATACTGGGAACACTCCCGTCACGATGGCTTCTGTCGGGAGAGATGATCTCAATATTCTCACAACCGGGGCTGGAGGCTTTATTGGGCAAGCTCTCACTTCTGCCCTTCTCTCTGATCCTCGAGTATCTCATATAACTATGACAGATGTTATAGAGCCCACCCTTCCAAGTCATATTCCTAAGTCAGAGGTCCAAATAAGATGTGTGAAAGCAGACCTAACGTCCCCTGGGGTCTGCGGATCGCTCTTCACACCTGACCTGACCCTCATTTACCTGTTACATGGTGTAATGTCAAGGGCTGCAGAGGCCGATCTTGAGCTAGGTTTAAAGGTTAACATTGACTCCACAAGACAAATCCTTGATTTAACACGTAAAGTCAATCCTGGGGTGAAAGTTATATATCCATCCTCATTAGCAGTGTACGGTCCTCCCAAAAGGAAGGATTCTTATATCACTGAACTGAATGCGCCGTTGCCTGATCTGTGAAACATTGCTGGATGACTATTCTCGAAGGGGACTGCTTGACGGGCGAATCCTACGTCTCCCAACTGTGAGTGAGCATCCAACCACCAACTAAGTTATCTTGGCCTCCCGGACTTACACGAACACGTCACAATCAGACCAGGCAAACCCACAGGCGCAACCTCATCTTTTGCCTCAGGTATTCTCCGAGAGCCGCTCAACGGCCAAAAGAGTATTCTGCCCGTCACTAAAGACACGGAGATTTGGGTCTCCTCACCAAGGACGGTGGTCCAAAATCTAATTTGCGCCCGAGATATTCCAAAGGAGATAGTCGAAGGCACTTCACGGATCGTCAATCTTCCTGGGATCACTGTGACCATCAATAAAATGTTAGACGCTCTAAAAGCCATTGGTGGGGAAGAGACGCTACAGCTTATAGAATACAAGCAAGATGAGACGATCCAAAGGATTGTGTCAAGTTGGCCTGCAAGACTTGATACTTCGTGGGCACAGTTTCTAGGATTTGCAGATGATGGACCCTTCGTTCAAACTTTGCAAGAATATATCCAGGATCATGGGACGAAGAAAGCTTGATATCAGCTGCGGGAATCGTCCAACATATGGAAGTGGTCCCACATCTGTCGATGATTGCTCATTTCATTCTGCAAAAACTTAAAGACCAAAGAACAATTGAACGTAGCCCTTAGAGAGGGTGACGTATTCAATCCAAGTCCCGTAGATACCGCTCTCCCTACCTTTCTCCTTTACTCTTGATCGCATAAAGTACGTGCCGTGTCTTTATGATCGACCATAACCTTTAAGTTAATATCAAAAAAAGTGTATCAGCCTGAGCTCGCTTACGAGAAGCCGAGTAGATAGCTTAGACCCTGCATATTCGGGAAGCTAACCCTATACTTTCGGGTTAGTTTTTAGTGTGCCAACCGAGCATAAGCGGGGACCCCGCACCTCCCACATACAAATTTGGGCCTACCGTCTCATTCCCATCAGAATTACTATTATTGCTATCGCTGTCGCTGCCTTCGTAAATTTTGAAGCTATTCAGATCACATGGCTCAGAGGTTTCAGTTTGTTTTTAGGTTCATCAAAATCCTTTAATTCCCCCTCTTCTGACACTACTGTATATAGACTGCCCCCGCAACTTCTCTCGATATCGTCTATTTTGAGCAACGCCGAAGCGATACGATCGATAAGAAGAGCGTGGCTTTGATCTATGGCTATGGCCCCGGGCCCCCGAGGCCCTGTTTTCTGGGTGGATTAGACGCTGGAACATGGACAACGCTGTCGCCCGAATGCAAGATCTATCTGATCGCGAGGCGTCTTCGAAATTGCGTTGATCAAGAAGCTTCCGATTGTTATCTTCAGCTTTCTTCTTTGCATCTTTGACTATATAATGCACTGTATTCGGCTTGAGATCTAAAGATTTTTCTATAGAAAGTAAAGAGTTTCCCGAGATCTCGCTCAGGACCGTTGCTGCAGATCTAGTTCTAATTGTCGAATGAATTTGCTGACGACCTGACTTGCTGACTCGCGCTGCTTCCGTTTTAGCTGTTCCCTTTGTAAATCTCTTCTTATGAGGCATGATAGAGAGTGTGTAATGAGGTAGAATTAATAGTAGTTCTGTTGAGTAGAAATGTGGTTTGTTTATTGACCGCTTATGCTCGGTTGGCACACTAAAAACTAACTCGAAAGTATACGGAATACATATGCACATTTGATAAGGCAAGGCTCTCAATCGAAAGCTCCACTTCCGTCCTCTCCATGATCTTGGTGAACTTCAAGTTGTGCGCTTCAATTCTGTTCATTGAATCGAGAAATGAGTGCGTGGTGTAGTCCGCCACGAGAATTCCTGCCGCCACTCTGAGTCAATTTGTCGACACTGTCCATTCAAAATATTGGGGCCGCTCTGTGCCGCTTCGATTGCTCTGACAAAGCCCAAGAGCAAACTGAAAGCCTTCTTCGATAACTCACACTTGTGTTCTTCAAGATAGAAGAAAATTTTGCAAAATCACATCACCAGTATATGCCAGACCCAGGATTTACATAGACAGCCTTGTAATCCAGTGCCTCTCGCGCACCCATCAACCCTTCGAACTCACTGCACAAACTCGACCATGGCCTGGGGCAACAATGCCTCCTCCTTCGCGACATTCCTCATCCTCTGTCGTACGTCTAGTATCTCTCCCTTCCCAATTCCCTCCCGCTAACCTTCGTCCGACAGCAACGTCCTTCTTCCTCGGCATCCTATTCTCCCTCTTCCCCTATGACTACCCGCTCCTGTGGACAGCCACCCCACCCCCAGACACCTATTTTGCGACCCTAGAAACCCATCTTCAATTCTTGCACGCCTCCCCCGCCATCATCCCGCGCATCCTGCACATCGTCATCGCCGTCGGCCTCCTCGGCTTCCTCATCAAACTTTACCGCCCCTCCGAATCAAACATGCTTTTCGACGGCGCCTCGCTCGTCCTTTACATGTGTGGTGTGATCGTTTACATGGCCAATATCGTCAAGGGGCTACGCGTTATTAGCAGTGGGAAATACGACACAGAGCTTGTGGAGGGGGAGTTGGCGGTCGGCGTCAAGGGAGTGCCGGCCGGCGAGGAAAAGCCATTGGGCAGGGATGATAGTTTGAAGGTTTTGGCGGCTAGTAACACGATACTCGCGTTGGTGCTTATGGGGGTTTTGGTGCTGCAGGCGGGCCAGTGGTATGCGGAGAGGAAGGAGCGACAGGAGATGGAGCGGCCGAGTAAAGAGAAGGCGCCGGGTGGGGGGAAAGCGAAAGAGGGGCATAAGGGAACGAATGGGAAGAAGAAGATTTGAGGTTCTGGAAGAGAGCGCGATGGTACCAATGGCGAGGTGTGAGAGGTCCCTTTATATTGTGTGACATACGATTTCGGAGGACATAGTGACATCCGCGTTTGGAGCGATGTTCTGTAAATCACCCATACTGGAATCATATATATTTAGTCTATTAGGATTAAAGAACACCCCCGTGGATGCAACTGGATGCGATCTGTCACTGTATCACAAAGGGTTAAGATCCGTAACGCAACCATGACAACTCAAAAACCATGCGAAAGAGCCACTGTAGGCCCCAGCATTTCACCATACATCTACACCAAAAAAAATCAAGTCTCAGCAGACAACGAATATCCAGTCCCTCCGTCTACCCCAAAAACAACCACTCGCCGAAGAAAAAAAAACACACAACCCCAGTCACACAGTTCACAACAAACAAGCAGGCTTCAGAACATGATTGTCATGTTTCAGATCATCCTGCTCAAACGAGCAAGTCATCCTCTTCCTATTATGGTTGTAGATGCCCTTTGGAGGCATCGTTCATCATCAGCCTGTTTTTGTTTCATCAGGAAGGAGAGGGGAGAAGTAGGGGGGGCGGAGTATCATAAGCGGGGGCTAGTCACGCTAGTTTATCGGGGAGCCTGGGGGTTGCAGGAAGTTACGGTAAGGTAAGTTTGAGAACAGCAGCAGACAAGGTGACCAGCTCAACTACGTACGAGACTGAGTGGCAGTTGAGTGTAAGAAATCGAGTGCAATCTGTTTCATGGGTTGCTGTGCTCTTGTCGCATAAGCCCTGTGATTGAACTCGGATTAATGATCGCACTACTTCGAGAATAGGGAAGTACAGGGAGACATACCACGAAGGCCTACCAGCCCCATCGCCATTCCTAATTACCAAGACTGATCTTGCTCTCGTCAATCGCTTTGGGTCTTGGTATTAGGGTGGTTGTAGGGAATACTGTGAACAGGGAAGCGAGAATGCTTGCGTTGTGGTCTGCGACTACCTTACTCCGCAGGTAAGGTGCAAAGAATCTCCTTTGGGAAACAAATACCTTAAGCGCCCGCCCCCGGCCCGGCTTCGATCCCACTGGATGCAAAGCGCCACCAGGACAGATATAACAGGCGTACAGGTTACCTGTAGCGCTCTGTTACTAGCCGACTATTGTTCCTTCAGTGCAACTGGGCAGGTGCACGTACGGACTTTTCGAGATAAGAGGATTGATGATTGGTTGAAGCCTCGCCCGAAACTGGCACCTGCAGCATGAAACAACTCTATTGATCCATGGCTTATTTTGGAGACTCTCGTACTTAGGATGGGTATTGTTATGGGCATTGAAATGGCCAGCAGAGCGCTCTCCCATTTGGTGCAACCAACTTCGTTGTGCACCGTTCTGCATCCTTTACCTGCTTGCGCATCTCATTAGAAGCGTGCCCTGAAGTCATTCTAAACGACGATTTGATATATTCGCAATGTATTTCCCATCTTTCATCCCAATCCTCACATTGCTAGAACTGCTTGCCGCTCAGTCCACGAGTGTCGTGTCTGATATAGCCTCACCATCGGATGTGCCAGTTTGTTATTCTCCCGATAAAAGCGTTGCGATTGACAATTATGCCTGCAATCTTTCCGCAAATGTCAGCGTATGCTGTGGCGTAGGCTCCATCTGCCTCGACAACAAGATTTGCCAGAATGGCAATGACCAGATTATTAGAGGAGCCTGTACAGATTCCACCTGGCAGTCACCCGAGTGTCCTCAATACTGCATGGGTAAGTCTATGTTGCTCAGTCCGACGCGCAAAATCATACAAATACTGATATGGTGCTCACAGGCGCCAGCACAGGCGGCACGGACTTGATATCGTGCCAGAATGTCACCAACAACGCTCTCTACTACTGCTGTGACCATACAAACAACTGCTGTAATGGAGGTGTCGGCAGGTTTCAACTCTCTGGTACTGGAATTCCCTTTACGACCATTGCGTCATCCGCTAGCACTGCAACCCGGCATCTCTCCACGTCGGCTTCCTCTCTGCCTACCACAACAGCCGCATCCTCCCCCTCGAGTTCATTAGTGGCTGATTCGCCGACCCAAACGACGGCATCCTTACCTTCTGCAACTTCTTCGCCATCTGCAGGACTCGGTACAAGCGCAAAGATTGGTATAGCTGTAGGCGTTTCTGCAGGCGTAGTTATCATTGCTGTGCTTTCCTTGTCCCTTTGGTGGAGTTTACGAACGAGGGCATTGCCAAAACGTGAGGTTGCTTCTAGCGAAGATAACACGCCGTATTCGGATGCTCATTCTGTCGGCGCCGGAACCCACGATCGGATGCACGAACTTTCTGCAGAGATGGCTTGGGAGATGGCAGGCGATAGAGCAGGAGAGTTGCCGACTGCAAGGCAGGAGGCATGGGAGTTGCCTGTGAGGAACTAGAATTGTATGACTAATGCTTAAGTTAATGTCACTTTTGTAAATCAAAATTTCCAACCGGTCTTATCGATACATATTTCCCTCCCTAGCACCGAATGGCAACCAATGCCACCATGGTTCTCAATCAAAGGCACACAGAAAAGGTCTCCCTTGAGTTTACCTCAGGATTCAGACCTTGTCTCGCATGGTGTGTTACCCACAGTACTTTTAAATTGAAGCTAATCAGAGGCATGTTGATATAAAATCTCAACTGACCGAGGCAAACATATATGAAAAAACCTTTTGGTCCAAGGTGACGAAGTGGAGCATAACCGCTCCGAGATATGAAAACACGACATCATGCAATGAACGGTCTGGTGGTAATCTCATATTGGTACAATGGATGCTCGAAGCGGCTCGCGTCTAGAAGGACGAGTGTACAACCTCCTAAGCGCCCCAGCAGCACAAATGGTTCCATAACACACAAAGTAGTTTCTTGACCTTACTTTTGACGTTCCAACAAGTCCCCACAGGTAGCCGTCAGGTGAGTGCCTATGTCACAGGAGTCAGCTCTAGATTGTTTTCACCTAGTCTCCTCTCGGGTCTGGGAAATCCAGGTTGCTAACTACTTACCCTCATACATTTTTAAGTTGATTTTTGCTTTTGAAAAGCTACAAGCCTACTTACCTCGGCCTTCTTGACCGTAACTCGTCTGTAGAAGGATGCTCAATCCGTGGTAGTGCACCTTGACTCTCGCAAATGGGGCTGGAGTTTCTTGTGAGCAGTGGTGCATGTTCAACCTAAGAGACTGTCCTGGACGAGAGAAGCTTCTAATTATTGCCAAATGAGATTGGGGTTCGGTTGCGGGAATTGTCTATACAAAAAGCTAAATCAACCCACCTTAGAAGATGATTCTAGCGCTCTGTAGGACCGTATAACATATCACTCGCTGCTCAATATGATTGCACTAGAGAAATCCATATTGTGGTATAGCAAGCGAGGGTTAACTTGAAATCCGAGGACAGCATTGATAGTACGATCTCTTCGTTCATCGCTGGAAAACTTGGGCATGTACGATCAGCGGAATGTCTCCTAACAGCCGGCGCAGATGGGGATTCAAGAGACTTCAAGGTCAAACGTCGCTGCCCGGAGTGGCTCGGTGCAAGAATAAGGGACCTATGAGATCACAACTAGAGAGGGGAGCGGCAACCGAGATCAAGAATGACGATGTAGCGCAAACTCTCGATCTTGCAAGGAGTCCTATGCAACAATTCTCCTTGATGCAGGAGCCGCATTCGTACTTGAATGTGGGCACCAATCCGTCCCTCAAGACTCGACACTGTAGGACTCCCTTACACTAGGATGCTAGTAACGGACCTATTGGAATTTTGAAGGCGCAGAATCGCGCTGGGGTCCGTCTTGGACAAAGATTTCACTCCATTTGGTATGGCTCTTCGAGCAAGTCACTTTGGGATTGTTAGATTGCTGGCTGGAGCAGGCGCGGAAGAGAGCCGAGACGTTCTAGGTGAGTTCGGTACATCAATTAAGAGACGCATTTGCGAAAGTAAGGAGTCGATAGCCAGTCGATGTATCGGCATTTGAGTTTCCAGTACCAGCCAACGCCCGCAATCCTTCCTATACTATCTACGCAACCAATGTTCTTGAGAAAGGTGCAGATTGTAAGGTGCGATGCGCGGCACTAGCCATCCGCACTGTTTTTAGGTTCAGTGGCATCCTGTTGCAATACTTTGCCCATCCATTGAGCCCAAACCCAAGGTTTCCCCTCGCCATCTTCTTCTGTCTGTCATTGATTCCGGAGTCAGCATTGCCTTGTTAGGTAGTAAGATTGGCTTTCATGATGTATGATGAGAATAGAAAGTGTAATAAAAGCTCGATATGGTCCTGAAAAATGCCAGGAGACCCAAAACATGGGCTCAGAGAAAGGGAAATGGCTCCTAAACCACGCACCATAGAGTTGAAGTACTCCCATCCCATCACGCCACCAAAGTCAGGGTATTTCTTTTTCAACGCCTCCAGCGTCTTCTTCAAAGGCTTATCCTTGACCCATCCCGTACAGTTGGCAGGATTGGTCACAAGGCCAGCAACAATCTTGTTCGCGGGCCAGCCGCGAGAAATGATCTTGTCGTAGTCAGTTGTCGTCTTCATGCAGCCCCACCCGCAGTAAAATTGGGTGTTGTACCACGCGATTTCAACAGAGAATGCTTTCTCCAAGTCTTCATAATTGAATCCTGAGAGGTTTTCTTGGCCCCGCATTGCATTCGCAATGGGCGCGAGTGTGATCAGGAAGGCTTGTCCGAAATCGCGTTTCAGGCGGTTGATCAGTCGAATAACAGACGGCAAAGACATGGCCTCTTCCACGTCGAGATCGAGCCCGTCGAGGCCGGTGTCTGTAACCATTTGGTGGAGGAGCTTGTAGTGTACTTCAAAGCTGTTGATCTCGCCGTCGAGTCTTGTAAATGAGCCCTGATGCGCGCCGCCCAGCATGCCGAGTACTTTAAGCCCTGCGCGCTGTAGCGCGCGTATCTCAATCCAGAGAGGAAAATTCATGGGGTGGTCATACTCATCATCGTTGAGGGTTATGCTGTCCCGTGAATTAATGTGGAAGGCTGCCACTATCAAGTGTGTGATACCAGTCTGGAGCAGCGGGAGAATCGATATAAACTCTCCATTTATGTAATGGGTTTGGTAGTAGCAGACTATCCTTGGAGTATTCGACGAACAGTCCCTATTTGAAGGGTGGTTCTGAGAGACGCTGACCAAACGCATTTTTCCTTTTCCCTAAGATATCTTGATTTGGTTTTGCTATGACTTGACGGTTGTTAGACCGAAATATCCCTGCCTAACCGCCATAGAAGGGTCAAAGTCTCAATTCACCATGTAAGCGTTCTAAAAGCACATCTGTTTGCGTCATGTGTATGAATAGTTGGTTTCAACTTGTCTCATTTGAAGATTATCTGAACAATTTTCCTTCAACGGGCTGTTGGATGGTACGTAGATCGAATTAATCGTTGAGTACAATTTATATCCAGCAATGGGGGCTGACCACGTATGGCAAGCGAAGCTCGAGGATTCTCCACTGCTGAACAGACAAATAACACATATTCTAGTGCTGCTTAGCCTAGAGCAGAAATCGACCCGAAATCGATGTCTTTAGGTAGTATCTAGAAAGCTCTAAAGTGCTGTGGGAATGAGTTTTCAAAGGTTTCGACAATGTGTAAGTGCAGTATTCTCTCGCCAACTAAGGTACCTTGTAAAGTTGTACACAACGGCTCATAAGATCAAACCCAATAACATCCTATGCAAGCATCTAGCAAAGGCTGGTGATGGCTACCTTATGCCGTAAAACCTAAAGCCTTAGCAAATGTTTGGTACTGTGGATGAAAAGGACGGGCCATAAATGGCTGTGAATTCCTTACGTTCTCGACCTTGACCAATAAATCAATTGGTGAAGTGTCTCAAGCGTAATGCCCCACCATGTTCATGTCGTACAAGTTAGTACAACCAGCTCAGTGTGTCGCTCGTCAAGTGATGATATTACACAACATAGAAACCTATCTACCTTATCTTCTCCACCACAAATCCAAACCCAGCTCTATCCATCAAACACCAAGCTCTCTCAGAAGCTGTCTAACGTTTACTCGCTAACCAGCCTAACAAACACACAGCCATGGACCTGCTCAATCAAATCATTGCGTGCATCATCGGTCAATGCGACAGCCCCGTCAACGAAAAAGCCGCCGGTTCCAACCCGGACAAGGCTGCCCAGTACACTTTTCTGTCCGAAAAGATGGCGCCCTATCATGGAAAATCAGTCGAGCAAGCTAGTCAAGACGCAGCAGCAGCGATCTTCTCAGAATTGCAACATGCCGAAAAGCGCGGTCGTACTCTAGAAGCAGCATTGCAAGATATCGTTCGTCAAGCTGGCTTTGCTAGCTTCACAGAGCGTATTGCAAGGAAAGTTCTGGACGCGCTCCAGAATGCTCTCAAGGAAGGAAGTCCCATGCGCGAGGCGATGAAGGACGCTTATGAGAAGGCAATCGATGCTGCTGATGGCATAGCGGGGTTTTCTCGTGAGCATCCTGTTTTGACGGGCTGCATCTGTGCTGTTATCGCACTTGGCATTCTTGTAATCCTGGCGCCGGCTGTAATTCATGCTCTGGGTTTTGGCGTGGAGGGCGTTGTCGAAGGTACGATAAAAACCCTTATCTCAGCAATGGCCCGAGTGACATGGCTGATCGGACACAGGCAGCTTTGCCGCGAACTGGCAGTCGATGTATGGTGGGGTGGTGGAGGCTGGGTCGTTGTTTTCTTACCTACAGAAGCTGGGCGCGCTCTACTAGGACAGGACATCTGACCAGGACTGGCCCATCACGGAACTCTCTTTCTTCTGTAGTAGAGGATCTCTGTCCAGTGAGGTAGATGTTCGCATGCATGTTATTTCAGGGGAAGCTGGGTCAGCGAAGTCTTCCATAGGGCAGAATGGATATATCGAGCTTCAGACTCTGAAGCGAATGAACCCTTCTAATCACACTAACCTCATCCCCACTAGCTCCCGCCCACACATCTACCCCTAGGCTAAAAAAACAACTTTTCGCTCCTTCTTTTCGCTCTTCGTGCGGCGGCATGACTCTCAACCCCGTGTTGCCTGGACATCATTCCCCTCCATGGGAAACCCTCAGTGATGTATTCCAGGCGTCAGTCGTGCCACAGAGTAATGGAATTGCAACGTTGGTGCTGTTGCCTCGGAGCTTCGCCCTTTTGCCTGTGAAGGTGGTGGGGGCGGGGATGGAGGTGTGGTGCTGAACAGTTTTCGAGAGCATATGGGTTGGGTTGAGTTGGTGCGTTGGCCGTGGGATACGGAGGTACAATATAGTTTTGGGCAGGAGATGGGGGGGGGAGGGGTTGAGAGGTGAGGGGGATGCGTAACTCCGTTTAGAGGTGATGGAAAGCTCCAGTCGAATATCTGTGAAACGGTCTAAACAAATGAAAATCTAACGAGGGAGGAACTGCAGCGGCATCATGGTCTCTCAAGGGTCAGGTGTTCATTTGATGGCAGATGGGAATTTGTTTTCCTCTCTACCCTCATCTTATCATGCTCTAAAAAAAGCCCCATACCTTTTGCCCTTTTCCACCCTCACGCGTCATGATCAATCTTCTCCAGTTTCCCCGGCTCCCTCTTCTCCCCCGTCTCCCCCACAAGTCTCAGTCGATCTATCCTCACCTTCTCCCCGTCCCCATCCCCATCCATCACAAACACCACCAACGAGCTCACATTCTGGAACTTGACAAACCTCAACTCAATTTTCGCCGTCCCGGTCTTCTCATCCCAGTCCTGAGGCGCCAGTGTAATTTCCTGGGTAGCAGGGAAATCTTCGGCTTCGTCAAAGCCAAGGATGTTTGCACGGTTGGAATAGATTTTGATGGTTCTAGGTCGCATGGGAATGTCATCCTCCGCGGATTCCGATGGAGGGAGAGATGTGAGGTGCAGCGTATGTATCTTGAGTGTCGACTGGAACGGTATAAAGAGCATGAGCTGCTCGTCCGTGTCGCTCTCCACCCAGTCCTTCGTGCTCTCGCCTGTATCTGATTTGCCTTTGCCTTTCCCACTTTCCAGTGCGGAAGGCCTGCTAATCTCGAATAACGTCCTCGAGCTGCCGAGATTGCTGTTAGAGTTAAGGAGGTCGAGACCCTTAACATCGACTTGATCCGTCACGTCGTTGTAGCCCTTGGGTAGACTCGAGCCCCGCCATGTTGACCCGCTGCCGCTGGCTTCACCAAAGCCACCTGATGAATCTGAATCAGCTTCAGCGGCAAGCTTCTTTATGGCCTCTGACAACTTTCGAGGGTCAGCGCCTCGGATGGTGGAAACGGCTTGTTTGTTTTTGAAGATCATGAAGGTGGGGAGGCTGTACGACATCCTCGAAATCAGTCTCTAGGACCTTCAATACCAGTGTAGCACAAAGCGTAACTCACGCTGTAACGCTATATGCCTTTGCAATATCTTGCTGCTGGTCGGTGTTCACCTTGCTGAAAGTAATCTTCTGCGGTCTCGAGAGCTGTGCGGATAGCTGTTCGTATATTGGGGCTATTTGTTTACAAGGACCGCACCAGTCAGCGTAGACTGTGAGGCAGCATATCAGTAAGACTAATCGAAGAGTTGTTTGTTATACACCCAAAGTGATGGGCATACAGGGATAGTGGGGCACGTGGGGGGATTGTGCGTACAATCTGTCACTACTATCTTGGAAGTCTCGAGAAGTTTGTTGAATTGGCTTGTAGAGCCTATCTGCACTGTCTTTGACATGTTAGAATAGATTGAGGACTTTGAGAGAGATCTGGTCAAGAAGCTGACGATTATTGTCAAGGTCTCGGCATCAGATTTGCCGTCTCACGATATTCGCCTCTTTGAAACATCAATACGATTTTATGTTAAACCAACATCAATTTTACAGCCCAAACATTTTGATAAACTTCATTTTTCTCGTTCTATCGGCTGTATATACCTATCCTACTGTGACGTGGTCTGATCCATGGCCAGTCCATACAGTAGCTTCCCGCTTCAAGCATCCTGATACACATAAGTCTCTCTATCCCAAAACTTTCTGCAAGGCTCCAATTGAGACTCTTATGGCATACTTGTCTTGAGAAGGCACGCTATGACCTTTGCGCCGTCTATCGTCTTCCTCTGTTCCGTAATGACTCTCAATCCCCTACGCCCGGACGCCTGTACTGATGAGGTTGGTTGTGTCTGATTGAAAATGAACTTTGTGATGGTACCTGTTGCAGAAATCGAGCATTCCCGTTCCGATACCTTTGATTAACTATAAGCGGCAAATCGGCCTTGAAGTCGTACACCCTTTCAGTAAGCTTGAAGTATCATGAGCCGGGATGGTCTGCCCTCGTCTAGCCATCCTCTACCATCGCAAAAGTCACTCTTAGCCAAAGGCTACACCCGCGGCACCCTGTGATAACCTCTCCATGATCCGCATCTTTCTCAAGTTCTTCTTCGCCGACTCGAAACCCCTTTCCGTTACCACATCGACAACTGTGATACCATGTATTATGCTCTTCGTCAAACGCAAGATCGTCCAGATCCATGGTCTCCAGGCCAGGACGAGACCTTTCAGAAATCAGGCCCGTAGACAGGGACCCTAGTCTTACTGATCTATCGTATTCTGAGCGGCGCTTAGGATCGATCAGAGTCTTGTACGCATCTGCGATTTGGTCGACTGTGTATCCTGGAGCCACAGGTTTTGCTTTTTCAAGAAGTTGACGGGACTTGTCTGGGTGGTAGTAGAGGAGGGCTCGTCGATATGCTAGCTTGATGTCATGCGGGGTGAGGTCATTTTCGACACACGGCGATGGCAGACCCAGAATCTTGTAGTGATCCTGGAAAGGCTCTTCCTTCATCTTGTTCGCATCCTGATGATTTCAAGCAGCGTGAGGAATGTGAGAGAAGGACTGCCTACTAGACCCCCCAATGGCCAAGGCCGGTGCTACCCCTGTACCCCACACAAAACATTTGCCCTGCTTGAAGAACTGCAGGGGTGTTTAAGGATCGCCAACTTCTTGATTCCTTGCTTTCCAAGTAAACCACTCAACAATGAGTGAAGCCTATTCCTCAGCAATGATGTGTTGCAATCGGCGATTTGCTCATTACACCTCCTCCTCATAACAGCTATAACTCAATCGCATATCTACGATAGTCAAACGTTCTTGACTACCAATATCTCCATTCCCCCACTCGTTCTTGCCTTCACTGAAGTTTGATCCAACGATGTGATAATGTATACTTGGCTTTCCTAACAACCTTTGAACTCGCGATCAACTGAAAATGTCAAACGGCGCAAATTTTGATGAGAATGCCTCTAGAAGGACTAACGCAACACCTTATACCTCACGCCATCCAGTGCCGACAGTCCAAGGGTACCAGGAAACGCAAGAAGAGCGCGAAGCCGCGACAGAAAACACTCTGCCTGAAATAGAGGATAATAATCGGGAAGAGGGAAAGTTGCACGACCTTCTGGAATCTGCAAAGAGCCATCTTCACATCAATGGCTCCGAAGCAAAAGGCCCCAACCACAAACCCTACTTTAGCTCGAACCACAACGTTGAGCGTCCAGCATCCAAGGACAGTAGCTATGAGGAGGGACATCGGAAGAATAGGCAGGGAGGAGACTGTGAGTCGTCTGGTGGGCAACAGCAGGGACAAGATTTTACAGCAGAGCTTGATCCTCGTAAGAAGCGTAAGAACATGAAGCATACGAAGAGGGACCATGCACCTCGAGAAGTCACCGACCCTGTCACACATCTCCCTGTCAGGATCCATGACTCTACGAGTACCGAGTTGAAGAGTGCTCCTGAGAATGTACCTCGAGGCGACTCCAGTTCTGGGGGGAGTAGTCTCCATTTAGAGCGTGAAACTGAGCAAGAGCAGGCAGAACACAGAGGAATGGAAAAGCTCTTTCCGCCTCCAAACTTCGAAGCTATGCGGGAAGAACTAACTGGTGTCTACAATCATGCGTTAATGATTGGCCTGGGCGCAGTCCTTGCCATCTCTCTTCTGCTGCTCACTGGAAGTCATTTGCTTATTAGCCTGGGTGTGATTGATAGGAGTAACGACTCGTCAAGGTCATGGCTGTATATAACCAGTTCCTCCGTAATTTTACTTACAAGCGGACTGGTGGTGGGAAGTGGTGTGATATGGGGCCTTCGAGACTGGCTCAAGAACAAGATCAACGCTGCTTGGAACGACGGAGTTTGGCATGCAGCCAAGGAAGAAGAGCAAAACTCCTCCGATTCCCCAATGCCCGAATCGACTGAGTGGCTCAATTCTATCCTAGCGTCTGTGTGGTCTCTGGTAAACCCGGACCTCTTTACGAGCTTAGCGGATACGCTCGAGGATGTGATGCAGGCGTCCCTTCCCAAAATGGTGAGAATGATAAGCGTTGAAGACCTTGGCCAGGGAAGCGAGGCTATCCGCATCCTAGGTATAAGGTGGCTGCCGAGGGGTGCAGCCGCTAAGGATGTATCGGTAAATGGGAAAATCAAAGACTATGACAAGAAAGGAGAGACTGATCGTAAGGTCCCCGGCGAAGGGGAGGTTGATGACGGCAACCACTCGGGAAAACAAGATGGCAAGCAATCTAGGGAAGACAACGACCAGCAAGACGGCGACAACGAAAACGTTGCAGAGGGACTGGAGGCTGAAGAAGGAGATTTCGTTAATGTCGAGGTTGCGTTTTCGTACAGAGCCTCAAGTAGTGGCAAAATGATCAAGGACAAGGTCAACAATGCACACCTCTTTCTCGCATTTTACCTACCTGGAAAAATAAGGTTTCGTAAGTTCTCCCAAAGCTCCTTGACTCGCTCATTTGATGAAAGCTTATATTGTTTTTTGCCAGCTGTATGGGTTGAACTTCGTGGATTAGTTGGGACCATGAGGATGCGCCTTCAATTGTGCCCAGACCCCCCTTTTTTTGCCCTTTGCACTATGACATTACTGGGTCAACCCAAAGTCGATCTCTCTTGCTTACCATTAGCGAAGAAAGGTCTTAATATTATGGATCTTCCTATCCTTTCATCTTTTGTGCAAAGTTCAATCGACGCAGCATTGGCAGAGTACGTAGCTCCGAAAAGTTTGACATTGGACTTGAAGGACATGCTTGTTGGTGATGACTTCAAGAAGGATACCAGGGCTCGTGGTGTTTTGGTGGTCAACATTAAAAGAGCTAGGGACTTCAAAGAAGGTGATATAAGTCTCGGCGGGCTGAAGAAAGGGTCGTCTGACTCGTACGTTGCCGTTGGCTGGGCCAAATTTGGCAAACCTTTGTGGTCGACTAGAGTAATCGTCGCTGATATGGAACCAAATTGGGACGAAACCACCTTCATCCTGGTGAGTCCGGAAGAGCTCAACGCCGGAGAGCGCTTGCGAGTTCAACTTTGGGACTCTGATCGTACATCAGCCGACGATGATCTTGGAAGAATTGAAGTTGATCTCAAGGAGCTGATGCATAACCCTCAATCCAATGGTACGATGTGGGATCGTCATGACGGTTTCAAAGCCCCAGAGGCTGGCAAAGAGGAGCCAGGATGGTTGAACTGGAGTGTAGGTTACTTTGCCAAAAATAGGATCACGGAGAAGCAGCTACAACAGCAGAAAGCAGAGCCAGATGTCAAGACATTAGAGCAATTGAAAGAAAAGGTTTCAAAAGATGCAGAAAAGAAGATGCGCGAAACCACCAACCGTGACGAATCTCGTGAAATCAGTCAACAAAAGGCACAGGACTTAAAGGCTAGAGAAGACAGAATGATTGTATCTGCGCCACCACCGCACGACTACCCTACAGGCATTTTTTCCGTTCAGATCCACAACATCATAGGCTTAGAATTTGAAAAGACCAACAAAGCTGAACAAGAGGACGGGGACGACACCGAAGAAGGCTCCAACGAACTCCCCTCAAGCTACTGCTCCGTCATTCTAAATCATCAAAAGATTTTCAAAACGCGTACCAAACCTAAGAATTCCAAACCCTTCTTCAATGCCGGAACAGAACGCTTGATCCGTGACTGGCGTACTACTGAAGTCATGCTTTCTATCCGAGACTCTCGTGTGCACGAGGATGACCCCCTCCTTGGGATTGTGTATCTTCCTCTTAGCCGTCTGTTCCGGGAACGCTCACAAATTATGGAAACTTATCCCCTGGTAGGCGGCATCGGGTACGGCCGCATCCGCATGTCCATGGTCTTTCGGTCAGTCCAGCTTCAACTTCCTAGGGAGCTTCTCGGTTGGGACTTTGGCACCCTCGAGATCACAGGTCCGATCGTCTCCAAGGACCTCGCTACCGGCTTACAAGGCCTACGCCTCAAACTACGTACTTCAGTCAACCGCGGGAAAATGTACACTACCGACGCCGACGGCAACGACATTCACTGGACGGGCAAAAAGGGCCGCGCCGTCCGCCTCGGCGTGCGGAAACGCTACTGTTCCTGCCTCGTCATCGAGTTCAGGAAGAACAGCATGATGCTCGACAAAACGCCCGCATTTGCCATTCTCTGGCTCAAAGACATCCCCGACGATGAAGAGAAAACATTAACAGTACCAGTCTACCACGGAAAGATACTCGAACGCGCAGAAGCCAACTGCCTCGATGCCGACGACTTGGGAGAGACGATGGGCTCAATAGACGTGCCTTTGAAATTGTGGCACGGCTTGGGAGGATACCACCAAAAACTCGCCAGCAAGAGCCCCAACTTGCAAGATGTGCTCGAAGCCCTCGCCACCGCCAACGACAACGAGGAAGTCCGCACCGCCATGTCCCGCGACGACGACGCCGACAGCAGCGACTCGGACAGCTCCGCCGACGAAAGCACTACCACCAATGACCGTGATGAGAACGGCGTCGAAAAGAAAAGCATTGATAACGGCAAGAGGGGACCCCTAGCGCAGTTAAGGGATTATAAAGAGCACAGTGGGGAGCTACATCGGCAGCATCGAGGCTTGATGCAATGGAAGGGCGCGCGAACTGCAAAGTGGATGAAGACGAAGGTGCAGCATGGCAGGGAGCATCTGAGAGACGGGTTGAAGCTGAGCGGGCGGGATCCGGGGATCGAGACGGAAGTCTAGGGACGGAATAAGAACAGCGCCAGACCTTTTACATTCGCATGTGAAGCTTGTAAGTGAGTCAAATGTCCGTCTGCTACTGTTCCGATGACCTGCACGTAAGAGAATAGTAGAGGAGATGCTGGAATTTCGAACTGCCAAATGAAGATGCAATTGACGCTCAATGCTGTGTGGAAGCGAGATTGGACCGGAGGGGAGGGTGTCTGGTTCGTTATGAGATTGAACATGACAGTTATGGAGGCGTTGAGAAGGACAAGGAGGAAGAGGGCAAGCTTGGAAATTTGAGAATTGGTGGTTGTGCAGGACTCAACTGGTGGGTGGGAAGGTGTAGGGATGAGCGTTGGTCTGGAGCATGAGATCTGGAACTATGAGAACTCGGCGTAACACCCAGGAATTGATCGGGGGGTTGGGGGAGGCGAATGGAGTTTTAGGGGGGTTGGGAGTGTAGAGGTGGGGATTCGAAAACAGCACTCGCTCAGACAACTTCACATTGGGATTCGTGACGAGACATATATTCTCTACACTCATCAACATTCATATTCGACCTTGTTTTTCCGTCCTTGGTTGTTGCTGCTCGGTAAGTTAAGGTGGATGACGGTCAAAACATCACGCAAGTTACGATTGGAATCAGCAAGACCCATGAGGTCCCAGTATTCTGTACATGGCGTAATTGGGCCACGATCGCCTGGCACAAATGGACGTAGCAAAATTTGGCCAAGTACAATGGAACATGGCCAAAACGCAACGGAAGAAGCTACCAGCTCTGGAGCCGCGTCCTTTCCCCCTCAAAACCTGTTATTCCCTAGGACATAGTGATACCTGATAGTAAGAGGGCTGACTTGCTCTTTTGGACCTCCCAGACAACGAATTAGAGCGGAGGTTTTTCAAGTGAAACAAACGCAAATCCTCGGAGCGGATAGCCTTACGTATCAGGCAGCAGTCACATAATCCGAGCATAATGAAGCTCCTGACGAGAAAAGGGAAGCTTGTCAAAATATAAGGTTAACATGGAAGGCCATCAAAGATATTTTTGGCGACTTAGAAAAGGCTACATTGAAGGGACTAGCAATGTGTATCGCTAGAGGAGCAAACGAAACACAAAACGAAATTGAAAAGCATAGAAGACAAAGAGTTCAAGAAGATCCCTGTGGATGTCGACGTTTTCGAACGCAAACTAGCACTATATCACTAAGTGCAAACGAACTCTACGCTAGGCAATACTCCAGGCGTTGACGAGATCAAACCCCAAATTTTAGGTATGAAAGGCGCGAAAGGCGCGAAAGTCGATTTTGTTGTTATTAGAGTTAGAGAAAAGCCAGGCACCAGCAAATCTAAGAATTAGAAGAGAGTAGACCTCTTCAAGAATCTCTAAGATGCTGGAATTGAGCTTATACTAACCGGTCCCCGTATATACGTTGTTGAAAAAGAGGAGGAACCCATCAACTTCGATATAGGCGAAGGCCAAGATCATAAGATGCTCAACTACAACAAAATCTTGAGGGGAAACTTGAAAGCGGAGACAGTGGCGCTAGCTCGAAATCTTCAGAAAGCAGCTCTGCAAGCGACAGGGACACATCGGGAGACCTGTTGAGGCTGAAAAAGAAACCATTATGCCAGAAACCGAACCGGCTTCCAAGGTGACTAGCCAGAGGTAAGCAACGATTGAGGCAGAGGAAGTACTCACTCAAAGAGCAAAAGAGCCCAAAGGAAGAAAACAGAGTGGTTGGGCTCATTGCAAAAGGTAAATGCCAACGCAGACCGCAAACTTCTAGAGCATGTCAGAAGAAATGTCGAGTAGGCATATTGGAGGTTCAATAAGTACTCAGCGATGCAAACGGTAAAAGCAAGTTCTTTTGGCGCAGGGAAATCAAACGTAGGAAAAGTATTGGAAGACGTTGATGTGGAACAGGACTCGTTCCGCCTACGAGCAAGTCATATGGGGTCTCTGTTGCGGATCTCCAGAGACACTATGAACGCAGCATCGCGCAGCATCAAAACGTAAAGCAAAGATTAATACCTGAGCCGTGAGAAGCTTTGTCTGATAATCAACAGAAGTGCAGTATAAAAGATACTCGGTTGTGCATTACCATATTGCTAGTCCTCAATATGGAGCCGTGACATCTTTGGGTATCTCAAAGACACTGAAAGTACCAAGAAACGGTTCTCCGAACGCGGAACACTCTGCTTTGAGCCTGTAACCCTCTACTGCTTATATGTATCCTCAATGCCGTAGCCTTCAATAACGATTCCGATATTTCCACCTAAAAAAACAACCTGAGAAGCTCAAATATTATACCACCGCACACGACGAATGCAAGGATACCTAGCACGCATTGTAAGCCTCTCCACTTATTTTCAAGCCCGTTCATGCGCAGGAACTCACCTATCCACAAGGGTGAGATGGGTGGATTGAATTTCTGCTTTGGCTTGGTGGAACTCTCTGGCTTTCCTCGTTTGGCCGCTTCTTGTTTAGCATAGCGTTCGTTTGCTTTTCGTTGTTGCGGTGTTTGCGCCTATCGCTGATGTTTAGAGCTGTGCGATTTGAAGGAGGACAGGGCTCAGTACCATAATGGGAGTGGATTCGCAGCAATCCTGCCTTCGCGTTTCACTATTGACACCAAACTCAAATTATGAATTAACCTTTGATTTCTAGCAAGCCGTAGGAGACTATGGTAGGGATACTCGTTTGCTTGCTGTCAATGAGTTGCGTTGCGTTGCGCTGCGCTGCGTTAAGGGGGGGGGGGTCAAATGCGGACTTCGATATATTTAGGCTCCGTAAGAGTACTCCGTACAGCTATGATATCGTTGATTGCGAAACCTTGTTAGGATTTGCCGAGCGCCCCATCAAAATTTTCAAAAAGTGCAAAATAAGAACCAGATTTGTAGAATCAACCTCACTGCTCCCCCAGTGCTTCATATGTAGTATATTCAATGCTTGATATGTAGTATATTCAATGCTCCATATGTGGCCTATTCAGTGCTTCATACGTGATCTACCCAGTGCTCCATATGTGACCTACCCAGTGCTCCATATGCAACCTATCCAGTGCTTCATATGTAGTATATTCAGCGCTCCATATGTAGTATATTCGATGCTTCATATGTGACCTACCCAGTGCTCCATATGTGACCTACTCAGTGCTTCATATGCAACCTATCCAGTGCTTCATATGTAGTATATTCGATGCTTCATATGCGACCTACCCAGTGCTCCATATGTGACCTACCCAGTGCTCCATATGTAGTATACCCAGTGACCCATATGTGGCTCATTCAGTGCTTCATATGTAGTATATTCAATGCTTGATATGTAGTATATCCGATGCTCCATATGTGACCTACTCAGTGTTCCATATGTAGTATATCCGATGCTCCATATGTGACCTACCCAGTGCTCCATATGTGACCTATTCAGTGCTTCATATGTAGTATACCCAGTGCTTCATATGCGGCCTATTCAGTGCTTCATATGTAGTATATCCGATGCTTCATATGTGATCTATCTAGTGCCTCTTATGCGACTTACTGAATAGATCGTATATACTACATATGAAGCTCTGGAAAGATCACATATGAAGCACTGGGTAGGTCACATATGGAGCATCGGATATACTACATATGAAGCACTGGGTATACTACATATGAAGCACTGAATAGGTCACATATGGAGCACTGGGTAGGTCACATATGGAGCATCGGATATACTACATATGGAACACTGAGTAGGTCACATATGGAGCATCGGATATACTACATATCAAGCATTGAATATACTACATATGAAGCACTGAATGAGCCACATATGGGTCACTGGGTAGGTCACATATGAGGCACTGGATGGGTCACATATGAGGCACTGAATATACTACATATACAACATTGAATATACTACATATGAAGCACTGGGGGGGCAATGGGGTTGATTCTACAAATCTGGTTTCTTATTTTGCACTTTTCGAAGATTCGCTAATTTTCATGAGGCTCTCGGCAAATCCTAAAAAACGAACAAGGTTTCGCAATCAACGATATTTTCTCGCTTGCGGAGCGTCCGCTCTATCAAGACACGGTTGCAACAAGCTCCACACTGACAACAAACCGTGGTAAGCACCGCCAAAATAATCTGTGTCATCTCTGCTTGGATAAACATATGGGTACCCAGCAGCACTAGGTCATGTCGCACGTACTCTGGCGCCAGATCTTGAGGATGACGTGGACCTCTCAGGCACGGACAGCAAGCACAGAATCAAAACCTATGTCTCCTCATGTCAGTCTGCCAATACCCTAGCGAACACTTGAGCAATCGCTCATCTAGATCAGGTGGGCTTCTACAAAAGCTTTGGCCGCCCAATAGTAAAGGTCTTCCTCGGCGCAGTCTTCACCTACCAGATAACATACTGGCTTTGGATTAAGCTGGAGACTGATGAAGTCAAGCAGCAGAAACGAAGTAAATTGACTCTGACTGTCGAGAAGTACTTCCGGTCGCTGACATTCTCTGTAGTGGAAACGCTTGCTCTGAAAGCTCAGATTCGTAGCTTTTCTAATAACCGTTAAGCAGAAATACAAAGACATTTTAGATTCTCTTCGATATTGACATTGAGACCGCTCATGTTACTTTTACTGTTTCATATTTTTTCTTCATGCTAGTAGATTCGTATATACTGTGCCTACATAGAACCTCACATTATCTCATAACTGTTTAGAACTACCTCTTCGTGTAGACCCTGTCTAACATTATCTTTCTACTCTTTTTTTGATGCGCTTCAAATCTTTTGAAGACTGCAGCACACTTTGTTGTCGAGTATTTAAAAGGTTTTAGCCGCATAATTCAAGTCTACACGCATGTTACAAGCGACCCGTCTTTCATCTGTGAACTTGACTTAACCCAGAACTAAAATTCTCAGATGACGTACAATGAAGACTGCGATGTTGTGCAGATTCGTACTACGAATAAGAGGGTTCTTCATAAATTGAAGATTTTTCCAAGAAAGTTGATATAATTTGCCTCAGAAACTCAGACGTGTTTCCGAAGCTAAGCCCCTTTGAGTTGGTGACCCTCTGAGTAACTTCGCATATGGGTAACACATCTGAGATCAAAACTTGGTAATTTTGACAGATTTGCCTTATTTTGATATACATTGATACAATTTTTTTATCTTTTATTAAAAATCATCAACGTTTAACTTTGAC